>Ga0181419_1000573_pt1 | contig 12881 bp, 4 predicted proteins | sample 42SPOviralmetaG_FD_130144 | JGI IMG/M metagenome (GOLD analysis project Ga0181419, IMG submission 130144) | Marine viral communities from the oligotrophic San Pedro Time Series (SPOT) site, San Pedro Channel, CA, USA - 42 SPOT_SRF_2013-04-24 | ecosystem: Environmental > Aquatic > Marine > Strait...
AACAACAGCGTCTACTACTGGCCCATATAGTGGTTGGTTAGCAACTTATACAGTTCAAATACTATCTGTCGATTCTTCAACACCTGCTATAGATACAATATACGAGTTTCAGCTAGAAAATTTAAGCGATATTTTATTTGACAAAGATTTTCCAAGATTTGGTTATAGATATAAATATCAAGACGGAGAGTATTCCGCTTTTTCACCTTTTACGCAAGCAGCGTTTTTACCTTCTATTTACAACATACATCCTACACGAGAACCTTATAACACTGGTATGCAAAACACTGTTAAGCAAATAAATTTAACGGAGTTTGTTACTAATGACATACCAGATGGCGTTGTAGAAATAAACTTGCTTTATAAAGCAGATTCCACCCCAGCTGTTTACTCTATAGACACAATAAAATCTACATTTCTATCACCTTCTGGGCTTGTTGTTGATAATCCAAAATGGCATGGTATAGACGGAAGTTTAAACGATCAAATAACTTTAATAAATACTTCTGCCACCGCGTCTAACACGGGTTATTATTCTATTACTTCTGATACTATATATGGTATATTACCTGAAAACCAGTTATTACGTCCTTTTGACAACGTGCCTAAAAAAGCTAAAGCACAAGATTTTACAGCTGGAAGATTAATATATGGTAACTATACGCAAAATTTAGATATTAGTTTTGACAAAGCAGTAGATCTTCTTGTAGAATTTGAAGATAGAAAAATACAAAATATAAATGATGACGGTAAAAGATCTGTAAAATCTTTAAGGGATTATCAACTAGGTGTAGTTTATACAGATGCTTACGGTAGAGAAACGCCTATATTTACAGGTGGAGACAGGTCGACTAAAAAACTACCTTTTAACTTAGATGTTGGTGGTAATTTTAAAGGCGCCGCGAGTAGCGTTAACTCTATTGTAGCAAGTGAAATACCAATACCTGCAACAGGGGATGCTAAGTTTTTAAAGTTTTATATAAAAGAAACAGCATCTGAATATTACAATTTAGTACTAGACAGAGTTTATAGAGCAGAAGAAGATGGTAATTTATGGTTGTCTTTTCCTTCGTCTGATAGAAACAAATTACAAGAAGGTGATTTTATAATACTTAAAAAAGCTTTAGAAAGTGATCAGCAAGTAGATCTTGATAATAAGTTTAAAGTTATAGATATTAAAAATGAATCACCTGAGTTTATAAGAAAAAAATACAGACAGCTAGGTAAGGCAAGTGGCGATGGTGTTTTGGGTGATTTATATACAAACACTATTTTACAACCAAGACCACTTTTTGATAAGTTAGCTTTAGACAAAGCTCAGTTATTAGAAGAAGACGTACAGGACATACAAATACTATTTGATCAAGGAAAAAAAATATATATAAAATTTGAAGCTACTATTTCTGGGAGTGGTTTAATAAAATCACAAAGATATAAAATAATTTCATTAGAACTATCTGGTCCAACATATACAATAACTTTTGACAAACCTATAGTATCATCAGATGGTTGGGTTGAAAGTAGTCCAGGCACGTTAGAACCAACATTAAAAACTATTTTACTGTTAGAAGAAAAAGAACAATGGGAAGAGTTTCAAGGAAGGTTTTTTGTAAAGATATTATCTGACATTGTTACAGACGAGTTTTTAGAAAGCCAAATAGGTATTAGCCCTACTGTTCAAAACATAGCTTTGTTTAATGTGTTTTCATTAAGAAACGCTGCTAGTGCCTCTCAACTGTGGGGTAGTTTTATAGCAAATAACAACTCTGGAGTTTCTCTTGCTACCACTGCGAACACGCCTACTAATTTTAGTGACACGCCTGCTGAGTACGACGGCACGCAAAGTAGTGCCAACGAAGGTGTTTTAACTTTTGGAACTGGCGTAGCAGCTTCTAGTGGTTGGTTTGCTGATCAACTCCATATGTCTTCGCAGCAGCCTGTTGTTGATCCTTATGCTAATAGTGGTCAGCCTAGCGAGTATATTTATCCCGCAAACGGCTCTCCTTCTTTAGGTCATAGCTTTGATGTTTCATTAAGTGGTAATTTATTTAAAGGTGTTGGTAATGCAACAAGTATAAATTGGATTTCAAACAAAACAAACCACCAGTATCAGGCCGCAGGCACAAATGTTGATGCAAAAGATTATAATGTAATTAACTCTTTAGATGGAGCTATAACTACAAACACGCTTCATGCTTTAGATTCTGGTGGTGGTTCAGGTGCAAAAGCTTGGAAAAAATATTTAGGTAATTTTGGTGATGTTGGAGAACAAATTTATGGTCAACCTGGTGAAACTGGTAAATTCTTTTTACATTTATCTTTTTCTGCTGTAGGTGAAGATCTTTATGATGGAACTAGTCCATTTGTACAAGGACATCTTCTAAGTGATAATAACAATGGTTATAATTCAAACGGTGGCTCTAAATGGGCTCAAAATTTTCCTGGTGGTAATGGTAACATAATAAATCTACAAAACATTGAAAACCATAATAACCAAAAATATGATAGAGATAAAGTTTGTGATTTAAGTACTCTTCTTGCTCAAAACCCACAGTTTGATGTTAATAAAATTAAAAATCAATGGAACCCTGTAGTTAACAACTCTGCTAACCAAGAAATAATAGGTAATTTAATACAAGGTAATAAATTTAAAATATCTACTGATGCAGATTCTGATAGAGTATTTACAATAAAAAATGTAACTAAAAAAAGAATTTACAACCACACTTCTTGGAACAGAAGAGCTATTTGGGATAATACCAGCAGTAGCTGGGTAGAAGACACAAAAACCGTTCATTACGCTTGGTGGGATTTAAAATTAAACCCAACGAACGCTACTAATGGACAAAGTAAATTAGATAATTTAGCAGATGCGCTAAAGAATTTTGGCGCCGCACACAATAGAAGAGTTTGTTATATATTAGAGTTAGATCAAAACGCTGGTAATGAAGTTGCTGGAGGGTCTGGAGTTGAAGATTTAGTTTTTGATGCTAGCGCTGTGTTTTCAATACAACAAACTTACGTAGACGAAAACTCTACTGTGCTAAGTGATAATCCAGCGGTGTTTGAAACAGAGCCTACACAAGACGAAGGTTTAGATATATACTACGAAGCTTCAGGTTCTATACCTATAGACATAAGTACTGTTGGTAACAAACATATGGAATCTATAATACCAATAGGTACAACAGTAGAAGTTGACGCTACGGTAACAGGATTAGCTTTGCCTATTGATACTGATGGATGCGTTGTTTCTGGTTGGAATGGTAATACAGTTGAGTTAGATCCTGGTTTATCTACAAATAATAATATTAGTTACACGGGCGCTAAAATAAGATTTGTAAATAAAGACGGTAGCTATATACAGTCTGCTATTGTTAGTGTTTCATCAACAGCGGTGGCCGTTTCTGGAAAATTTGATAATGCTGTGTTAGATAGCGTCGTTGAAAAAGTTGGTTTGCCTTATTATAATTGTTTTAGTTTTGCTAATGGTGTTGAGTCTAATAGAATAAGAGATGATTTTAATAGATCGTTTATTAAAAACGGAGTAAAAGCTTCTACAACGTTAGAAGAACAGTATTTAGAAGACCATAGATCAAGCGGTTTGATATACTCTGGCCTATATAATAAAAACACTAGTTTAAATGAGTTAAATCAATTTAGAATGGCTGAGTCAATAACTAAAGAGTTAGATCCAACGTATGGAACTATACAGAAGTTATTTGCTAGAAACAGTGATTTAATAGCGTTTTGTGAAGACAAGGTAGTTCAAATAGCCGCTGACAAGGATATAATATTTAACGCTGACGGTAGCCCGCAGTTAGTAGCTTCTAATAAAGTGCTAGGACAATCAAGACCTTTTGTTGGTGAGTACGGTATATCTAAAAATCCTGAATCATTTGCATCATCATCTTATAGAGCTTACTTTACAGACAAACAAAGAGGAGCAGTTCTTAGATTATCAATGGATGGTTTAACACCTATATCAGAAGCTGGTATGAAAGACTGGTTTAGAGATAAATTTAAAGGAGATTACTTTAATATTGTTGCAAGTTACGATAATAATAAAGATACGTACAACTTGACTTTTGACACTGGTGCTAATTTTGATCAAGAACCAAAATATTCAATAGGATCTAGAGCAGAAGATGAAATACCTGACGTTGGATATAGGCATGACAACAGTGTGACTGTTAGCTATAAAGAAGACGTTAAAGGTTGGGTTAGTTTTAGATCTTTTATTCAAGAAGCAGGGTTGACTTTAAATAACACGTATTTTACGTTTAGAGATGGAGAGCTTTATAGCCATGATAACGAAACTAGAAATAATTTTTACACTACTCAACATTCATCTTTTATAAACGCGATATTTAATGATATACCAACTTCAGTTAAGAACTTTAATACTTTAAACTATAGCGGTGATTTAGGTTGGGAAGTAAGTTCAATTGAAACAGACATAGAGTCTGGAGCTTCATCTCCATTTGTCACTAAAGAAAACAAACATTTTAGTCACATATACAACGATAACGAAGTTGATGACACTAGTTCTTTTAGTTTTCAAGGAATAGGAACCGCTGATAACATAGATATATAATGAAGAAAATAAATTCACTTTCAATAAATAAAAGTAGCTTACCTAGCAGTGCTACAAAATTAAGTTATAGTATAACTGGAGAACAAGGAGCTGTGTTTAGTCTTCAAATAAAAGATAATTCTTCTCCAAACAAATTTTACAACTTTGAAACAAATACGTTTACAAATACTTTTACTTCTGAAAATACCTTATCTAACGTTACTTTAGCAGGTTCTTACGAAGGAACCTTAACAATACCAGCTGGTTCTAGTGGTAACACTTATAAGTTTTTGTTGTTTGCTTCCCCACATTTTGATACAGAGATAAGCCGTGGTTTAAGTGTAAATCCATTTTTTGCACATGCGGAAGTAACACAAAACTCAGATGTAACAGTTAGGTTTAGCACTTCTTCAGAACAAGACACTTCTAACTTAGTGGGTATAGGCGCTTTTGTTGGATCTACCTCAGGTTCTGCTAATGCTATTTCTAATAAAGAAGTAGCGTTTACAGAAACTTTAGCTGACAGTTCTACTGGAGCTCATGGTTATAAATGGACAGCGCCAACATCAACAAATCCAAGTAACAGTCTAGCTGATAACTTACAGCCTAAAGATAAAGATTTTTACGTAGAAATAGCTACACAAACAGATGGAAGCGGAACAGATTCTACAAGTATGATTGTTGATAGCGTTAGTAATTTAGTTATTGGTATGAGCTTAGTAGATATTGCTGATAGCGGTGATGAAGAACAAAGTGGTACTTTAGGAGTTCTAACATACCCTACTATTACGGCTATTGATTCAGCTAATAAAACACTAACGCTATCCGCGGCGCCTGATTGGGCAGATGATAAGGCTGTTAAATTTAGAGCTTATGGATCAAATTTAATAACAAAATCTATTGGTGGTATATTTGAATTTAATTTAACTGTGTTTCCAGAAAGCTCACATTCGCGATCAACAAGAGTTAAAAACTGGGGTAGAGCTACGGTAGTCGCATCAGGTAGTGGTGGTGATGGGTTACAAATTACTGCGGCTAGAGGAGTTTCTGCTGGGGCTAAAATTGTAGGGCCAAAAGTCGACAGTGCAGATGGTGCTAATGTTATCACGGAAGTGCATAGTAGTGGCACGTCTATAACTGTTGCAGGAGCACAAAATTTAGCTGACAAGACAGTGCTATTAATACATGGATCAAGCGAACAAGGCACAATAGAAGGTACAATAAAAATTAAAAAATTTCCAAGTATAAGCGCTGATATATACTTTGATGTAGATAGAGCGTTTACACTTTCAACATTAAATTAATATGGCAAGAATAAACTTTACAAATAATATAAACGTTTCAGCTCAAGTAGGTGACATGTTATTTCACCACGTAGGAGTTGGTGATGCCGGTACAGCGCTAGGCGTTATAACTAGTGTAGGTCCTAATTTTGTAGAAATAGACGACGCTGATGTAGGTACGGCTGTTGCATCTGATTTTTTTAGTTTTAAAAAATCTAGTGATATTAACTACTATGCTAACTCAAGTGTAAAAGGTTATTACGCTAAAATAAAAATTACTAACAACGCACCTGCTAAACAAGAGCTTTTCTACTTAGGCTCTGAAATAACTGAAAGTAGTAAATAAAACACAAAAACTGTAACTATAAATAGATAAAATAGAATAATATGGCAAAATTACCAGTGGGATATAGATCTCCTTTTAATAAAATATCATCAGTAAAACCTTCGCCAATGAAGCTAGGACCTTTAGCTCAAATAGGTTTAGCGGCGGCTCCAGGTATAATAAGCGCTGTAGGTAGTTTGTTTGGCAGAAAGAAAAGAAGACAAGAACAGCGAGCTGCTAGAAAAGAAATGGAAGCAGCTAAACAAGCGTTTGAAAGTATAGAGTATAAAAACCCATACGCGGATTTACAAAATCCATATGCTGAAAATATTTATGAAGATATGACTGTAGATACACAGGCTGCGGATTATTTAAAGGAACAACAACAACAGTCTCAAGCTAATATATTGTCTAATTTAAAAGGAGTTGCTGGAGGTAGTGGCGTGGCTAGTTTAGCGCAACAAATGTCTAACATATCTGCTGGACAAGCAAAGCAAGCATCGTTGCAAATAGCACAGCAAGAAAGAGCTAATCAACAGCTTAGGTTAAAAGGAGAACAACAAAGACAAACAGCACAAGGACAAGTTGATATTGCTAAAATGCAAGGTGAGGCAATGAAACAAAAACAAGAACAAGCTAGAATAGCTGCTTTATATGGATTAAGTATAGACAGAATGGATGCTGCTGACAAAGCTAGACAAACAGCAAGAGCCGGTGTTATTAGTGGTTTAGGTCAAGCTGCAGGTGGTATCGCTGGATTATATGCTCCAGGTGGAAGTTTGTATGGTACAAATCCTTTTGGTAGTGGTGGAAGTGGAACTTATACTGGTGCTGACGCTCAGGCTTTTGTTGCTCAAAACAACCCTAATACTTATACTATAGATCCAGTGCAAACACAGAATCAACCTATAGTTACACAACAACCTATACCTGAAGATCCTTTATTAAACATAAATGTAAACCAAAATCCTTATGGTATAGGATAAAAATTAAATTATGGCAGAAGAAAACACAACAGATAAAAAGGAGACAACTGGTTTAGGTCAGTTTGATTTAGATAAAATTGCTGGAGTAGGTATGAGCACAAAACAAGCTAAAGCAATAGATACCAAAGCTATTGACGAACAAATAGCAGCTTTAGAAAAACCTGCAAGTGGTAGTGTATATGATAAATTAGCAGCTAGATATAGATCTCAAGGAGAAGGAGCTGTACTACGTACGCAGAAAAACCTAAATAATCTATTTGGTCCTACGGTTAATTTAATACAAGAAAGAGAAGCTGATGCACAAGCTAGGTTTACTTTATTAAAAGATAAGCTACCTGAGTTTGATGACACTAAAATATTTGGAATGCAAAGTGGTAATGAAATGCCTATCGTAGCTGAGATAGAAAGTATTTCAAAAACTACTAAAGAAGACATGCGTATGTTATCTCGTTTAAATCCTAACGATGAAAGATACGATGAGATAAAAAAGAGAATTGAAAAGAATCAAGATGCTATTGTAGCTTTCGATGAAATTAACAAAAAGTTATTAGAAATAAGAAACTCTCAAGATGGTCGTGAAGATGATTCTCAATGGAGTAGAGGTATGGATTCTACCACAAGACAAATGTGGGAGGACATATATGCTAGTAAAGGTGAGAATATAACAATACAAGATGGTAAATTAGTTTGGACTTCTACCGGTGGTAAAAGTAAAGAGATAAAAACCAAAAGTAATGCTTTAGATAACATGTCTTCTATTGTTGAGGTTCCTACAGAAGAAAAAGATGTAAGAAAATTACAAAAAAACTTACAAGACTTAGGATATGACATAGGTAGTACAGGTGCAGATGGTAAATATGGTCCTAAAACAAAAGCTGCTTATGAAAAGTTTTTACAAGAAAAAGAGAGTATACAATCTGAAATTGACTCGGCAGAACTAGAAGGCGTTGGTGAAACTAGAACTATAGACTTAAACGAAATAGGCGATGGTCCAACAACAATAGATAACCTTGGAATAAAAAAAGATATAGAAATACAAGATGGTATTCAAGTATTAATAAATAGCAACGTAGGAGTAACAGATCCTAGATACGATCAAAAGATAGATCAATTAATTCGTACTTTAAATTCAGCTGGACCAAAAGGTATTAAATCTTTAATATTTGACGGATTTGGAGCAAGACCAGGCGACGTACTTAAAAGTACTAACACAGATTCTTTTATACAACAAATTATACAAAACAACCCTAAAGAGTTTGGTATTAAAGATATTAATAATATAACCCAAGAAGAAATAGCTAACGCATACGACATGATGAGATCTAGAGATGTCACTCATGATTATAAAAATAGTGAAGGAAACTTTCAGACATTACAATCGCAATACTTACAATGGTATAGAAACGAAATTGATACTAAAGTTAGAGAAGGTAAGAAATCTAAACTTATAGGTTCGCAACAAGGAACAACCTCAGGAACAAAAAAAAGAAGTAATAAATCTACTAACAATACAAAAACAACACCAGTTATAGATGACTCGCTTTTAGAGGAAAGAGATAAATTTAAAGACGGTGTAAACATTAGTGAGACTTTAAGAAATTTAAATCAAGATAATTTTTATGAAATATTTATGTTAGAAGAAGAGCCTGCTTTAGAAATACTTAAAGAATTACTTCCAGAAGGATTTAAGCTTAAAGAAAAAGGCGCTGATATAATTGGTATAGATAATCTTCAAATAATAGACAATAATGGCAATGTTTTAGGTAACTATGGTTTTGATTATGGAAGCGAATCAAACGCTAAAGCTCAAGCCAATAGATTATTACAAGATTTACGAAATATACAAGTAGAATTGGGAGATGTTATTAAACAAGGTGATTTAAAAAACGTCAAATAAAATAATATGTTTGAATACAAAGGTAAAACTTATACTCGTGATACTTTAGCTAAATTAGCTGAGAAAAATGGTTATTCTACTGAAGATTTCATAAGCGCTTTTATGGCCAAGGGAATGAAACAAACAAGTGATGAGCCTGTAGAGTTAACAGATTCTGAGCAGTTTGCAAATATATTTTCTAACGCTAGTTTGACCTTGCAGAACGCTTGGAATAGTACTCAGTTAGCTTCTGTAGATTTCGCTAATTATTTAGGTATAGTTGATGATAATTATGCGGATGATTTTATTGAAAAAGAATATGGTGAAATAGAAGCTATAAATAAAAAATACGAAGATACTGGAAAAGGTATTTATGGTGGTTTTAAAGAAGGTGATTACGCAGACGTTGCTTTAGGCGTTGTTAATGCTTTAACAAGTGTTGTTACCACTGTTGCTCCAGCTTTAGCTACTAGAGGCGCATCTTTAATACCTCAGATAATGGCTCCAATGTACACTGAGTATAACTCTGAAAAAGCTAAAACGCTTTATGGAGACGAAAACATAGAAGAGTCTATAAGAAAACTAAGAGAAAATGAAGAAGACGAGGTTGTTGTTCCTTTTGTACTAGGTGCCGCAGCTGTAGCTTTAGAAAAAATAGGTGTTAAAGGTATAGGTAAATATATAGCTAATCAAGCTAAAAACAAAACAGCTAAAAACATAGTTCAACTAACGTTAACCGGTAACAGAGAGGGTTTAACAGAATATTTTCAAGGTGGATTAAACGCTGCGAACGTAGCTTCTGCCAAAGGAGAAGATCCTCTTAAAGCTACTTTTGATCATTTAACAAGCGAAGAAGCTAGAGAAGAATATTTACAAGGTTTTGTTGGTGGTACTGGTATTAGTGCTGGTGGCCGTGCTATAAATAGCGCTATTAGAAGTGATCAAGATAATCTAGTTGTAAACAGTTATATTAATAGATTAGGTGCGCTACAACAAGACAAGGTAAATTCAAAAACTGAAAGAAACAAAAAACAAAAAGACAAAGAAATTAAAAAACTTGAAAAAGAGTTTAAAAGTTTTTTAACAAACAATCAAGAAAGATCTAAATTCATAACAGAAGAACAGTCAAAAGAATTATTAAGTATTTTAGATACAAAACAAAAACTAAATAATGAATTATCTGATTTTGAAAATCAATTTAAAAACGGAGAGTTAAATCAAAATGAGTTTAACGATATTGTAAAAGGAATAGAAAGCGAAATAAAAGCTGAAAATGATAAATCAGATAGTATAAGAGTAGAAGCTAATAAAAAGTCTCTAATGGACGATCTTAGAGTTAGCGATACAGCAATAAATAAAGTATTAGGATTAGAACAAAAAACTTATAAAACAGAACAAGAGTTTTTAGATGCTTACAATGCTAAGACTAATAAAAACTACACGTTAAACGATATAGACGGTATTGATGGTTTAATTGTAGATAACGAAATAATGATAAACGTTGAGACAGCTGCTAAAAACAATGCTGTTACAGTTGGTTCTCACGAGTTGCTACACGGTATACTTAAGTCTTCGTTAACTGGAAGTAAAAGAGAAATTAAAAAAGAAGGTAAAGTTTTAGGTGAAACAGATTTAACTATTGAAGGCGAGCAATTAATAAAAGATTTTTTAGATACTTTAAGTAAAAAAGAAAAAGCTGTAGTAGATAAAAGAATAGATGATAATTACAAGTTTAACAAAGATGGTTCTGAAAAACAGTTTGCAGAATACGCTGAAGAATATTTAAACGCCTATGCTGATGCTGCTATTAAAAACGAAATTACCGATAGTTTGTTAGTTAAAATAGGTAAGTTTTTATCAAAAATATTTAATTCTGGTAAAAAAGGCTATAAAAATTTAGAGTTTAAAACTGGTAAAGATGTTAAAGCGTTTTTAAAGGCGTATGTTTCAGATAGAAAAAAAGGTGAGTTTAGACAACAATTTGTTGAAATGGCAAAAGAAGGTGCTAAAACAGAAACTGTTATAAACAAAGCGTCTAGATCAAAAGCTGTAGACGCTGTTAACAAAATGGAACAAGGTGCTAAAACACAAGATGAGTTTTTAGCTAAAGAAAAAGTAGTGGGCGATGATGGAAAAACTAAAGTTTTACCTTCGCCATTTGATAATGTATATAATTCTATTGTAAAAGAAGGTGGGGCAATAAATAATTATGTTAAAAGTTTAGGATTAAGTAAAGAAAAGTTTCAAGAAACTATTGACGCTGTTTCTGATAGGTTAATTAATTACGATCCAGCCGCTGAAAGAAAAACAGATTCTGGTGAACCAATAACTGTTGGGGAGTTTTTAATGGCTAATATTGGGTTTGGTAAGTTAGTTGCTGCTAAAAAATTAGCAATAGAAGCAAAAAAAGAAGGTAAAACAAAAAGGATAGACGCTGCTAAAAAGACTAAAGAAGGTGAAACAACTTTTGATATAGAAGATACAGACGCATCGACACAAGAAATATTAGACGAGCAGGACATGTCTGTAGAAGGAATAGCTAAACGAGAAGCTAAAAAAGCTAAAGCGAAAAAGAAAAGATATTCTAAACTTAGACAAGAACTAGGATTTGAAACTGATGGAGATACGTATAAAGCAGTTTTAGATGCTGCTAGGAAGAGTATATTACTAGCATATAAGAAAACATTAAAAATTACAGATCCTAAAGCTAGAGTAGATAAGATAGTTGATCTAATTAAAAAAGAATACAATAGTCTTAATAGTGATTTATTTAAGCCACTTAAAAACTTTTTAGGTACAAAAGAATATCTTAAAAACTTAAGAAAGTATGGAGAAGCTATAGTTGAATCAATTTCAACTGCTGACTTAGTACAGATGGAAAAGTTCACGCCAGATAATGAAAGAATATTTACTACGTTTGTTAGAAAGTTAACTAAAAAATCAGATGTTCAAGATGCTGTTAATAAAAACTTATTACCTAAAGATGCTTTAAACACTATAGACAAAGGTGAAGCTGTAAATCTTTATCAAAAAACAATGCCTACTCCTAATGAAATTGTAGGGTTTGCTAATCAACCAGCTATAAACCCTGTAACAGGCGCTAGATCTGGATTAAAAGGTACTAGAAAAGATGGTTTTGCAAAACGTATTGCAGAGTCTTTAATTCTAGACGCCGTGATGGAGGTAAGACAAGAAACAGAAGTACGACAAACACTTACTGAAGACTTAAATGTAGAGATGGACATTCAACAACTAGCATCTAAAATTGGTAGAGAAGTTGATGTTAAGTTTTCTAAGTCTAACGCTGATAATGTAATAAATTACGATTTAAAAAATAGCTCTGTTAAATTTTCTAAAATGAAGGTTAAACAAAGAGAAAAAACAATACAGAAACTTGCTATAGAAATTGATAAATTTGAAGAAGATACTAGCCAGAAGTTTTTGTATGAAACTTTACTTTTTAATTTAAGTAAAGAAGGTATATCGTATGAAGAAGCAGTTAATATTACTGTTGACGCTGTAAATAAAGAGTATGACAACAACGTTGGTCTTGAAATTAAAAATATTTTATCTAAAGGTGTTTTAACTAAAGAAAATGTTAATTCTATAGTTGATGGTTTTAAAAATATAACATTAGAAAAGTTAAGGATAGAATCTTTACTTTTGTTAGCAAAAGCATACAACAAAATATTCAAACTTGACATTAGTGTTGATCAAAAAATAAACGTACTGCTTAATTTTATCGGTGTGGTTGGTAGAAGTGTTAGATCTGGTAAAAACACACCTATAAGAACAAACGAAATGTTGTTTGATTGGATAAAAAAGAACTTTACAG
>Ga0181419_1000580_pt1 | contig 12841 bp, 11 predicted proteins | sample 42SPOviralmetaG_FD_130144 | JGI IMG/M metagenome (GOLD analysis project Ga0181419, IMG submission 130144) | Marine viral communities from the oligotrophic San Pedro Time Series (SPOT) site, San Pedro Channel, CA, USA - 42 SPOT_SRF_2013-04-24 | ecosystem: Environmental > Aquatic > Marine > Strait...
AACAATGAAAATGGTGTTTGCCCTTCTATTCTTTGTCAATGGCGAAGTAGTTGATGAGCAGACACTTTATTATTTAAAGAAGTCACACTGTATTTATATGTGTCAAGAACTATCAAGACCTAGTAATAAGTACGAGCCTGTAGACTGTCGTTGTCAGGTTCAATGGGTTGATGTTAATAGTGTAGTTATAAGATGAAGCAGTTAGTTTTTGCATTAATGCTTGAAACGCTGACTGCTGACAGTCTTGTTATAGAGACAGAAGAATATGGTGTGTGGGCTGATGTAAATAAATGCACATACTTTGCCCGCAGTATTAGCTTACAAGGTATTGAAGGAACCGCAGGGATTACTTTCAAAGAGGCATTTCCTGTACCTGTAAGAGCTTATTGTAAACCTAAGTATGTAGACCCTCAAACAACGGAGATATTTGAATGATTTCAGGTCAAGATTGGTCGGATTCAAACACATGGTTGGGTCTTGCTATTGTTATTGTAGTTTTTGGGTTTGCAGTATATGCGGTATTTTTTTAACTTCTATAATGAAAAATTTTAAGGATAAAATAATGATTGAAGAAACTAAAGAAGTAGTAGACATAGCCGCGGCTTCCACAGCAATATTAACTTTAGGCGCGTGGCTCCCACCTATTGCTTCTTTGTTTACAATTGTTTGGTTAGGCTTACGTATATACGAATCTGATACAGTCCAAAAAATTATATTTGGAAAAACCTTGACATCTAACAAAAAATAGTGTATAATAATATGACTATCTTAACTTCATTGATAGGACCAGTTACAGGGCTTTTAGATAAATTTATAGAAGATAAAGATAAGAAAAATGCAATTGCTTTTGAATTATCTACTTTAGCTGAAAAACACGCTCAAGAATTATCTAAGGCTCAATTAGAAGTTAATAAAACAGAGGCGGCCCATAAGTCTTTATTTGTAAGCGGTTGGAGACCTGCTGTTGGTTGGTCGTGTTGTCTTGCTATGACAGCTCAGTTTCTTTTTATACCAATGGCTAATTTTGTACTTGCTTTATCTAGCTCTACAATAGTTATTCCCCTTATTGATTTGTCAACTATGATGCCAGTGCTTCTTGGTATGTTAGGTCTAGGAACAATGAGAACTGTAGAAAAAACTAAAGGCGTTCAACGAGATAAATAATTATGGTTCTTACCCCTAAGTCTAGTAATATTAAATCTACAAAAGATCCTATTCAGGACGCTATTGATAACTTAAACGAAGACACTAAAGATCCTTGGGATGATTCTGAGAAAACTATTGGTGGATCACAAGAAACTACAGATCCTATTGTTCCTAGTGATCAAGAGGGGCCTATTAAAGACCCTGATATAAAAGACCCTATTATTTCTGATGAAGAAGAACCTAAAGATCCTTGGGATGATTCTGGAGAAACTTTAGATGGAGCGGAAGACACAGAAGACTCTGTTACAGAAGATGTTGTTGATCCAGTAGACGAAGAAACAACCGAAGGGGAAGATCAAGAAGACGGAAGTTTACAAGACGCTACTGGGGAAGAAGAAACAGACAACACTGAAGAAGCTCCAGATGAAGAAGACGGATCAAGAACTACAGATGATTTGTTTGGTGATCTTTTAGATGATGATGATAGTTCTGAAGATGAAGGGGAAACTGATGAAGAAGAAGAAGAAGATTTTGATATTATTGGATGGTATACTAATCTTCTTGAAGACCCCAATACTGAAGAAGCTATAGCAGAAAGAAAAGCTTACGCTTTTACTGCTTTTGATCCAAATCGCGGAGAATTACAAGGAACTACTTATGAAGGTTGGGCTAGGGACCAAGTAATTGGTTGGCCTTTTATTAGATTAGTTCAAGAAAACCAAATAAGTTTAGATAGTCTTTTACCCACAGAGCTTGCTGTTGATTATCCTTATGGATATGACGGAACAAGACTGTTTATGAAAATACCTAATACTGGTGGAAATACAGATTTACATCAAGGGTTTACTGACGAAGAAAGAGAAGAATTACAAGATTTAGAAAATAGAGGTTTCTTTTTTGATATAAGTAATGGTCAAGCAGGTGTTGGCGAATACTCTATGATGTGGTTTGAAGATCCTCCAGAAGAATCTACATGGGATACTTTTTTAAACAACCCTATTACAAACATTATTGCAACACTTATTCCCGGAGGTCAACTAGCCCTTACAGCCGTCAGAGCGGCTTCTGGAGAGACTTTACATGGTTTAGATTGGCTTAACCTAGGGTTAGGCGCTTTAGAGGCTGTAGGAGCAATACAGCCGCCTACAAACGTGGTTGACGAGGCAGGTAATGTTATAGATGTTACTGAAGGTGTTGGTCTTTTTGGTACTACTTATGAAGAAACATTAAACATTTTAGAAATAGCTTCTAACTCTAACAACCCCGCAGGTGTATTATTAAGAAGATTTAATTTAACAGGACCTGCTTTAGAAGCAATTGGTTTAGACGAATCTTTCTTTTATTCTAATGATATAGATATTTTATATACTGATTTTGTTGACGCTGTAGAGCTAGCGGCATCTGCCTATGCTTCAGGACAAAGCCTAGAAGATTCTTTAGGTGGAGGTCTTCTTAAATTTATGATAGACAACGGAACTATTGATTTAAGCAGTATTGAAGATGTTATTAGAGATTTAGGTAGAACAATTGACGATAACTTTTTTCAAATTATTTTAGATTCTGTTCCTGATGATTTTGAATCTACTCTTTTAGACGCTTTGAGTCAATTTGGTAGTGATTTTGATGATGAAGTTTTGCAAGAAATTAGAGACCTTATTGAAGGAGGCACTGACGGTTTAAGTGATCTTTTATATGGACTTGGAGAAGGAACAGGAGAAATATTAGATGCTTTAAGTCCTTTAGGTACTTTACTAGAAGAAATAGCACAAGCTACAGGTTCTACAGTAGAAGATATTTTAGAAGGAGTAGGAGATGTAGGTCAAGATGTTTTAGATGCGTTGGGTCCTTTAGGAGATCAACTTGCTGACATAGCAGAGGCTACTGGTTCTACTGTTGAGGATATATTAAAAGGTGTAGTAGGTGTTGGCGAAGATATTCTAAGCGGTGTAGAGGATATTGGAGAGGACATGTTAGATGCCTTAGGTCCTATTGGTGATCAATTAGAAGCTATTGCTGAAGCTACAGGATCAACTGTTGAAGATGTAATTAAAGGAATGGTAAATGCTTTAGATCCTTTAACTCAATCTTTAGCTGACTTTGCTTCAGAAACAGGAGAAACTTTAGCAGAGATTGCAGACGCTTTAGGTGTTTCCGTAGAAGATATACTTAATGGTGTTGTTGACGTAGGCGAAGACATTTTAGAAGGAGTTGGGGATGTTGGCCAAGATGTAATAGACGCGCTAGGGCCCTTAGGTGATCAATTAGAAGCTATTGCTGAAGCTACAGGATCAACTGTTAAAGACGTAATATCAGGAGTAGTAGATCTTCTTGATCCTTTAGGGGACGCAATTGGAGATGTAGGAACATTAGTTGGAGATGTTGGAGAAAACATTCTTGACGCTATTGGCGAAGGCGTAGATTCTGTAGAAGACCTTATTGGACCTTTAGGTGAAGCTATAGAAGCTATAGCAGAAGCTACAGGCTCTACAGTTGCTGACGTACTTGAAGGAATAACTGGATTAGGCGAAGATATTCTAGGTGGTGTAGCAGACGTAGGTGAAGACGTAATAGATGCATTAGGTCCTTTAGGTGATACTTTAGTTGACATAGCGGAAGCTACAGGCTCTACAGTTGAAGATGTTATTACCGGAGTAGTTGACTTACTTGATCCTTTAGGTGAAGCAATTGGAAATGTTGGAGATTTAGTAGAAGACTTAAGTAGTGACATTTTAGATGCAATTGAAGAAGGCGGTGACGCACTAGGTGACATGTTAGAACCTATAGCTGATACTATTGCTGATATAGCGGAAGCTACAGGCTCTACAGTAGAAGATGTTCTTGAAGGAATAGGAAACTTAGGTGAAGACGTTTTAGAAGGTGTAGAAGGGATAGGTGAAGATCTTCTTGATGCTTTAGAACCTTTAGGCGAAGCTCTTGGTGACTTTGCTGATGCTACAGGAGAAAGTATTGGAGACGTTTTAGATATTGTAGGCGACTTAAGTGGGGATATTTTAGAAGGGGTAGGCGAAATAGGTGAAGGAATAGTTGAGGCTATTGAGTCAGGCAGTGAAGGTTTAATTGATTTTATTGAAGATACAGGAGCTTCCTTAGAAGATATTATTGAAGCTACAGGTGCTACTTTAGAAGACATTATTAATGCTTCTGGAACTACTTTAGAAGAGTTATTAAAAGCTACTGGATCTACTTTAGAAGACGCTTTACTTTTAACAGGAGAAACTTTAGAAACCTTGTTAAGAGTTACAGGCTCTAGTATTGAAAGCTTGCTAACAGCCGGTTTCTCAGGTCTTGCTATTCAAGAAGCACAAAATGCTGAAAAACAAAGAGTTAGAGCTTTAGCTACAAGAACTACAGATAATTTGTTTGGAGACCCGTTTGAGTTTACTACTAAAATTGAGGATACTCAAGAACTTGTTAAATTATTAGAAACAGAAAAAAGGAATGCCTCATGACTTACCTACAATTAGTAAACAGTGTTTTAAGAAGATTACGTGAAGATGAAGTATCTTCCGTATCTCAAAATGCTTATTCTAAACTTGTTGGGGAGCTTGTAAACGAAGCCAAACAAACAGTAGAACAAACTTGGGATTGGACAGCACTCAGAACAACCAAGTCAATTAACACTACCCAAGGTACTTACAATTATACAGTTACTGATTCACAAAACCAAATGAAAATACTTGATATTATTAATGATACAAGTAATACATTTATGCAACGCAGGGGTTCTAGTTGGATGCGTAATGTATATTTAAACCAAGATGCTCCTGAAGGTTCTCCTCTTTATTATACGTACAAAAACGTAGACAGTAACGGAGATAATACATTTGATATTTATCCTACACCTGACGGCGTTTATGCTCTTAGTTTTAATGTTGTACAACGAACAGGTGACTTGTCAGCAGATACAGACAAATTAACAATACCTAATCATCCTGTTGTTTTACTTGCTACTGCTTTAGGTGCAAGAGAACGTGGAGAAACAGGCGGCACTAGCGCTGTAGAACAATTTGGTTTAGCGGATAAAGCTATAGCTGACGCAGTTGCTTTTGATGCCGCACAATTTCCTGATGAAACTATTTGGACGGCTATTTAATGGCTCAACAATTACAACCTTTAACAATTGCCGCCCCAGGATTTGCGGGGTTAAACACACAAGATTCTCCTATTGGTCTTGATCCTTCTTTTGCGTCAATTGCAGACAATTGTGTTATTGATCAGCTAGGCCGTGTAGGTGCGCGAAAAGGTTATGAAATTGTTACAACAAACGGTTCTAGTGTTTTAGGCACAAGCAAAGGCATTGAAGCTATACACGAATTTATTGAGTATGATGGGTCTGTTACTGTGTTTTCAGCAGGAAACAATAAAATATTTACAGGGACAACTACGCTAACTGACGTTACTCCTAGCGGAACAACTATTACAGCAAACAATTGGAAAATAGTATCGTTAGCAGATAATTTGTTTTTTTATCAAAGAGGACACAAACCTTTACTTTATGATGGAAGTGCTTTAACGGAAGCAGAAGATGCTTCTAATGCTTCAGGTACACAACCTCAAGGTAATGAAGTTTTAGCGGCTTTTGGTAGATTATGGGTTGCTGATTTAACAGGAAACAAACACACTGTTTATTTTAGTGATTTGTTGCACGGACGTAAATGGTCAGGCGGTTCTTCTGGTAGTCTTGATGTTACAAATGTCTGGCCTACAGGTTATGACGAAATAACATCAATAGCTTCACATAATGATTTTTTAATTATTTTTGGTAAAAGATCTATTTTAGTTTATAGCGGCGCAAGTACACCCGCAAGCATGACTTTAGCAGACACAATTGTAGGCGTAGGTTGTATAGCAAGAGATTCTGTTAAAAACACAGGTGTTGATTTAATTTTTTTATCTGAAGACGGAGTACGTAGTTTTCAACGTGTTGTACAAGAAAAATCAATGCCTATGCGAGATATTAGTAAAAATGTACGTAGTGATGTTACTTCTTTAGCTCGTTTACAAACTTTACCAATTAAAGCTCATTATAGTGCAGACGAAGCTTTTTATTTATTATCTTTTGAAACTTCTGAAATTGTGTATTGTTTTGATATGAGATCTGCATTACAAGATGGTTCACATAGAGTTACTACATGGTCTGTAATTAATCCTTTGTGTTATGCTTTAACAGCAAGCGGGGACACATATATAGGAAAATCTACAGGTATTGTAAAATACGAAGGATATTTAGACAATACAGAAAAATTCCAAATGCGTTATTTTAGCAACCCTATGGATTTTGGAAATACTTCTAATTTAAAATTTTTAAAGAAATTTAATTTAACTATTATTGGTGGTCAAAATACAGAAACTGCTCTAAACTGGGGCTATGATTATTTAACAGACTACAGTAAACAATCTTTTAATTTTGGTACAAGCAACATAGCAGAATACGGTATAGCGGAATATAATGAAGAGGGTGAATATTCTTCATCTATTGTAATACAAACACCAAAAGTAAACGGATCAGGTAGCGGAAGTGTTGTTACCTTTGGCATTGAAGCACAAATTAATGACGCGGCTTTTTCTATACAAAAAATTGACATACTAGCATTACTTGGGAGATTAATATAATGGCAGTGGCAGACGGTTTTCTTACTGATTTGTTGAACTTAGGGTCTAATTACTATACCCAACAACAAGGAATTAGTGACACATTAGACATAGGTAGGGGCGCGTTAGGCGCGGCTACAGAAATGGGAGACACAGCAGTAAGTACGTCTGCTTTTAAACCTTTTACTGTAACTACAGGCACGGGTAGTACAACTGCTGATGTTACAGGTGGTTTTAACTTAGGCTTAACGCCTGAACAATTAGCAAGGCAAAAAACTTTACAAAACCAAGCAAACACTTTGTTTGGTAATGTAACTGGTGATGTTTCACAAGCTTCTAGCGATTTATATGAACAAATTAGAGGTTTACAAATGCCTGAGGAACAACGTAGACAGCAAATGTTAAACCAACAGCTACAAGCCCAAGGTAGAGGCGGTTTACGTACAGCACAATACGGCGGGACTCCAGAACAATTTGCTTTATCTAAAGCTCAAGAAGAAGCTAAAAATGCGGCGGCGTATCAAGCTAGAACACAAGCTCTTGGCGAACAACAACAACAGCTAGGCTTAGGTGCGGGTTTACTAGGTCAAAGTTATATTCCACAACAACAACAGTTAGCGGCTTTATCAGCAGGTACTAACTTAGCAAACATTGCTAATGTTGGTGGTAGAACAGGAGCGCAACTGCAAACTCAAGCAGGGCTGTCTGGTTTAGAAGCTTTGCTACAAGCACAACAACAAGCAGGAGCTTTAAGACAAGGACGAGATCAAGACTTAGTTAGTCTTTTATTAGGTAGCGGGTCAGGTATAAATGCTACTGGTGGTTTATTAACTGGAGGAGATTCGGATACTAACTCTAATCCGTTTACAAACAATAGTTGGTTAGATCAATTATTTGATACTCCTGATTGGTTAAGCTCTTTAGATGACATTTTTAGCTCTAGTGGCGGTGGTTTACTTAGTGGTTTATTGTCAGGTTTGTTTGGTGGAGAACCTGTAGATGAAGGAAGCAATACAGATGTAGGAGGTGGAACCTAATGGCTGAACAAATAGATTACGCAGGGATGCTAACAGGTATTTCTCAAGACCCTAATCAACAAGTAACATCTTTGTTAAGTAAAGGTCAGTCAGGTTTAGGACCCATTGGACAGGCTGTTCAAGCAGGAAGACCCGCAGGTCTTGAACGTGCCCGTAGGGGGTTAGGAGGATTTATGGGTAAAGATTTACGTAGTCCTGCTCAAAAAGTACAAGAACAGTTACAACAATTAAACCCTAGAGATCCAAAAGATCAACCTAAAATTATTGAACTTTTAGGCACAGTAGACCAACAAAAAGCATTTGCTTTAGAAGCTCAATTTGAAACACTCCAAAAAGAAGCAATGGCAAAAGATCAACGAAGGGCTACTTTAATTACTACAGCTAAAGAATTAGGCTTAACATCTACGGCTGAATTATTACAAAACGGCGGCGATATGGAAAAAGCCGCTGAACAAATAAGAAAACAAGAAGAAAAAGATGTTGTTTCTAAACAAGGCCGTAAAGGTAAAATAGCTGTAGCTAAAGCAAGAAAAGCGGGTACAGTTATTGAAGAGGCTATTGAAAGAGGTGAATATGATAGTTTGTCTGTGTCAGAGTTTATTGACGTAATATCAGGTGAAAAAGCTGATCTTAAAGTTTTTAACGATGCAACAGGTATTTCTAAACCTTTCCGTGTTAATGACGCAGGAAAAGTTTGGAATAACGAAACTAAAAAATGGGTATTTCCTTCTGAATTAGGTTTAACACAAGCTCCTCAAATTTCTAAAGTATTGTCTCAGAAAAATACTATTGTTGAAAAACTAACTGAAGGGTCAGTTAATAACTTTTTAGAGTTAAACGAAAAAGCAAGAGCGGCAGAAGATGTTTTAATTTTAAACAAACGATCTACAGAGCTAATGCAAGAAGGAATTATTTCTGGGTTTGGATCTACTTTCCAATTAAATGTTTTGCGTTTAGGTAAAGAATTAGGAATTTTACCAACAACAATGACAGATCCAGTAGACGCTACTGAAACATTTATAGCTACTAGAGCAAGACAAGTATTGGCTGTTTTAGGATCAGGAGCCGTAGGTACTGGTACTGGTATATCGGACAAAGATATTGAATTCTTAAAAGAAACAGAAGCCGCTTCAATTGCTCTTGACGCAGAAAGCATACAAAGGTTGTTAAGAATTGAAGAGCAAGCTAGTCGTTATGCAATTAGTAAAAATAACGAAGCTCTTGAACGCTTAAAAAATGTAGCGGGTAGTGGTTTAGACGCTAACACTGCGGCAAGTTTTTATGTTCCTTTACCTGAACAAGGAATGTACCAGACTCCAAGAGCCGCTTTAAAATATTTACCACCAAAGGGTTAAGCAATGGCTTATACAAGAGAAGAACTAACTTCTGCGTTAGCACAAGCTGATGCGGAAGGTGATTTAGAAGGTGTCAATGCGTTAGTAAGTATGCTTGACGCTTTACCACAGGAAGGTTATGATCCTGCCCAATTTGGTTCTACAGCAAAAATGGCTGAGGGTGTGGCTAGAATGGGCGAAAGTATTGCAGATGTTCCTCAATTTATAGGTGAGCTTTACGATAGACCTCCTTCTTATGTACCAGAGTCTGTAGCAGGTGCATTTGCTAATCGTGGTGTTTTAGGCACTGGTTTAGATATTGTAGGAGAAGGTTTATTAATTGGCGCACGGGTTGTTAGTAATTTTATTCCAGATAGTGCTGAAAAAGAAGCAGTAGACTACATGGCTCAAGTTGGAAAAGATTTAGCTCAAGTTCCTGAAATTGAGTCTGTATTGGGTTTTATGTCAGGTAGTTGGCAAGATTATCAAAATTGGAAAAGTGAAAACCCTAGATCAGGTGAAGTAGTAGAAAGTGTTTTAAACGTAGCGGAGGTTTTTGCTCCTCCGTTAAGAAGATCCCCTGTTCCTGATAAAACAGGATTACGCACTGCCGCTGACGTTCAATTTGATAGAGCAAAGTCTTTAGAAACAGGACAGCGTAGAGATTTTATTAACGATATTATTACTCCTATTTCTACAAAAGCTAATGACGAAGCCCGTGCCCTTAGAATGTTTCAAAATGAAAAAGGTAGAAACATTTATAAGCCAACAGATGAAGAAATAGAAATGATAAATGTTCTTCAAATGATTCCTGAGATTGATAAAAAGAAAAGCATGGTTCCTACAAGGCAAATTATAGATAATGAAATAACTAAAACACATAACGCTTTACAAAAATTATTGTCTAAATCAAAAGTTAAATTAAATAAAAAAGAACTAAGCTCTAATTTAAAAGATTATATTTCTATTACAATTAGTGAAAATCCTGTTTTTATAGGGGACGCTGAAAAAGTAGCAATGAAAATTTTTAATAAAGCTCAAGACTTATTAAACAAAACTGACGGCAGTCCTGTACAGGTCATGGAAGTTAGACGTGAACTAGACAAGTGGGTTAAAGCATCAGGTAAAAAGTCTTTTGATGGTACTGAAGACGCATATACAGTAGCTCAAAGAACTGTAAGAGATTTTTTAAACACTGCTGTTAAGGATGCTGTTCCTGAGGCTCCTGTACATGACAAGCTAAGAAGACAGCACTTGTTGCTACGTGCTAAAGATAGAGTTATACCTAAAGCCGCAAAGGAAGCTGATACTCGTATTGGTAGACTTGTGCAAAATCTTTTAAAAGCTACGGATTCTTCTTTACCTAAAACACCAATGGCGCGGATAGCTACAGTTGCGTCAGGAGTCACAGCAGTAGGTAGCGCGGCTGTTATAGGCGCTTTACCTGCTTTGACAGGAATTGCCGCGGCAGGTGGTCTAGGGTATGCTTTATACAGAGGATCAATAAGCCCTAGCTTACGCAGGTCTTTATCTGCTACGTTACGTTTTACAGACAATGTTCTTTCAAAATCAGGTTTAAATAAAGAAATGCGTAACGCTATCCAAGCAGACCGTGTGCTTATTGTTGAGCTTATGAAACTGCCTACTGCTCCTGAGGGAGTAGATGACGAGATGGAGATGGAAGAATGAGCGATGCTTTAGAAGACCAAGGAGTTTGGAATAATTTAAAATTTGGTTTTTTAGCTCCTTCTGGACCTTATGGTCAAGTTTTAGAAGGAACTACAGAAGAACAAAAAGCAGAAATAGGAAAAGCATCTGTTAGTTTGTTTGCTGATTTTACCCCTATTATTGGGGAAGTTAAATCCGCAAAAGAAGGAATGCAAGATTTTGAAGAAGGTAACTACGCTATGGCGGCCTTAGGTGGTTTAGGTGCTATTCCTTTAGCAGGGCCTGTTTTTCGTGGAGCTAAAAATTTAGCAAAAGGCGCTGATAAATTATCAGGAGGTATGCTAACTAGCGGTAAAAACATAATTAATGATACTGCATTTAACATGCCTACAAATGTTAGAGGGGGTGTTATTGGAGATGCTTTTGATAAAATGCCTAGCGTTCAAAAAGCAATGGGTATTGCTACTGATAAAAAAATACCGACAGCAAGCGGTGAAGTAAAAGGAGCGGGTCTTCCTTACTATACGCAAGGCTTAACTCCTTTATCTGTAGGAGGAGAAGCGGCTACTTCTATGTTTAACACTCTTAGAAGTAAGTTAAACCCTAAAGATGTTGCGTTTGAAAGAGTAACGGGCCTTACTTATCCAAAAGCAAAAGAAATTTCTCAAGGCGCTGAAGGAGCCGCTGAAACAGCAGAATTAATGGGAAGACAAATGGGTAAAGATACTTCTTTACTTGCTCCTATGTCTAAAAAAACATACTTAGCTGAAGGTATAGACGCTTCAAACACAAACGACATAGCAAATGCAGTAGGTAATAAGTTTGTTAGAGCTAACACACCTAATCCTGTTCCTGATAAAGTATCAAAACGCTTTGCTAGGCATATACAAGCACAAGTAAAAAGTAAAGGAACAGTAAGTATTAAAAACCCTGCTCGCGTAGGTAGCCAAGAAGCTTCAGGTCAGTCTAAAGTAGGTGCAAATATTATTAAAAGCTTACAAGGCAACGCTAGAAAAATGTATCTTAATGCTTTAAAAACTGACTCAATGAGTCCAAAGCAAACAGTAGAGTTTTTACAAGTTTCTGGAGCAATAGACGTTTCAACTTTTAGAAAATACTTTAAAAAAGATTTTGAAACACCTACTCAAGCTATAGGTGTGTTGCTAAGAGCTAGACACAAAGAATCTTTAGGTAAAACTTTAGGGGCGGGTGAAAAGAAAGCTCTTACCGCGTTTAATAAAATACCAGTAAAAAAATCAACCGGAATGAGAGTAGCCGCTGTCAAAGATGATGCAGGAAACGTCCTAAGCAACGACACTATATCTAAAATTAAACAAGTTCCTAAAGACAATTTTTTAACAACCCAACAAGCGTACAGGTCATCCCAAAAAGAGCTAGGCGGAGCTAATGCTTTTATTTCTGTTGATCCTGTAAAGCAACGGGCTTATGTAGGTATTTCAGATAAGCACGATATAGGAGGCATGAACCCTGTAGGCGGGGACAATATAATAACCGCTCAACCTATTGTTTCTGTAGATTATGTAAAAGGAACTTATGGTAAAAAAGCAGGTCTTGCTGATTCTACAAAATACAAAGGAAACAAAGCTGACATTCAAAAAGCAAACAAAAATGTTGAAGGTATGTTAAGCGTAAACAAAAGACCTTCGGAAACAGGAAGACAGTTTGTTAAAAGAAGTATAAATGAGGCTGACATTAGAGTAACAAAAGAAGATCAAAGAAAAGTAGCGCAAAGAGCCGCTAAATTAGGTGGGGCAGGGTTGCTCACAGGGGGCGCAGGGTCTAAAGTTTTATCGGACGATGATTAACAAAAGGGGCCACTTAAGGCCCCTTAGTTTTATCTACACTATTTCACATGCTCCACCTACACACGCTAACTCTTGACTACCTGTCGTATTATCCTCTTGTTCAAACTGTTCAAGGTCATTCCAATTCACACCCACAGGCATCTGCTGTACTAACTCCTGATACTTTTCCTCGCTGATGTCTTCATAAGGAGCTTGCTGATACACATGATCACTAACT
>Ga0181419_1000584_pt1 | contig 12809 bp, 15 predicted proteins | sample 42SPOviralmetaG_FD_130144 | JGI IMG/M metagenome (GOLD analysis project Ga0181419, IMG submission 130144) | Marine viral communities from the oligotrophic San Pedro Time Series (SPOT) site, San Pedro Channel, CA, USA - 42 SPOT_SRF_2013-04-24 | ecosystem: Environmental > Aquatic > Marine > Strait...
GGTGCAACAGCGACATCGTTTGTATTTGAATCCCCGGTATTCTTACAAGAGAATGTGGAATACTGTATTGTTGTTCTTGCTAATACAAATAAGTATAAAGTATGGCATGCCGTAATGGGAGAAGATGATACTGCCGGTGTTAAGATCAATAAACAGCCATATGCCGGTGTTATGTTTAAATCTCAAAACGCTTCTACATGGACAGCTGATCAAAACGCAGATCTTAAGTTTAAGATTCATCGCGCTGACTTTACTACTGGAGCGACTGCTAATCTAGTTCTTAAGAATGATGAACCAGAAAAAGTACAGCTTAGATATGATGCACTACGCATGACATCAGGGTCTAATCAGGTTAGAGTATACCATGATGACCATGGATTCTTTAAACATGCAACAGTTAATTCGAGTGTAACTATCTCAGGGGTACCAACAGGAACAACTATTCACGGGATTCCAGCTGCAGAATTAAATGCAACACATGTTGTAGATAATGTTGAGCAAGACTCTTATACAATTACAGTATCAACCACTGCTGGAACAACAGGTATTGGTGGTGCAGGAACAGTTGTCGCAACTGATAACCGGGCATTCCAAGCATTCCAAGCGAATATACAACAGGTACTTGTAAGTAATACAAATATTACTTGGTCTGCAAAGACATCATCTGGTTTAGGACTTACTGAAACAGCACGTACTCCATACGTATTAGATACAGCGTTTAGTCCAATCATTCCAAATGAAACCATGTATACTGATACTACTAGAGTAATTGCTACTAGCGATAATAAAAGTTCTCCTACAATGTTTGTAAGAGGAGCGTTTACGTCTACTAGGGCTAATTTATCACCGGCAGTTGATCTAGAACGTGCAACAGTATTTACTATCGGTAACCGTATTGATCGACCAGTTGGATCAGCAACTGCTGGATTTAATGTGGTCGCTGATTATGTAGCAGAAAATACAGCTGATACTGGTTCGGCATTAGCTAAGTACGTGACAAAAACAGTATTGCTTGATGAAGCTTCGTCAACTCTTAAAGTGTTTATTGATGTTGCAAAACCTAATAATACTGAGTTTGATGTTTACTATAAATCTGCTGAAGATGAAACGGCCATCGAAGCTACATCTTGGACCCTTGCTTCTCCTAATAGTCCTATTCCAGTAAGTGATGTAGAAGAGTTTAAAGAGGTAGAATGGTCAATTGATCCAAGTGAAGATTTTAAAGCTTTTGCACTTAAGATCGTTATGAAATCAGAAAACCCGGCCTTTGTACCACAAGGGCAGGCACTCAGAGCGATAGCACTTGTATAATGAGTAAACAAATACATATACCTGTAGAAGGGAATCCTGGATTATACCGGGATTCTCGCTCTGGTGCTATTATAAATAAGAATAGATCTGCTGCGCAGCAAGCACGGGAGGCCAGACAAAGGTTTCTCGAAAAAGAAAATAAAATAGAAGAGTTACAATCTGAGGTGCAAGAAATAAAAGGCATCTTAAAACAACTATTAGAGAGAATGTAAATGGCCATTGTTAAGATTCAAAATACTAATACGTTTAACGAGTGGCGTATTAAAACAAATGAGATTGGTAGTCAACTCGGAGATGTAAGTAGTACTGTTACTAACAATGCTACTACAACTTTTACTGGACTTAATGGTATTAATGCTAATGACTTTGTAGGATCTGCTGCTACATTTACTGTAACAAATACTGCTGGAACATATGGAGTTACAGTTACACAAGCTGGATCTGGTTATGCTAATAGTGATACTATTCTTATTAAAGGATCTGATCTCGGCGGTGTAGATACAGTCAACGATGCTACTATTACGGTTACTGGCCAGACCGGCGGTAATATCGATACTGCTACAATCGCTGGTACTCCTGCAGCTACACTTGCTTCTGAATTTAAACTAGTACAAGATTTTGTAGAAACTACTCAGACTTTAAATACTACAGCTACTACTCTTGCTGATGCAATCAATGAACATGAATTAGATCTTGGTACAATGTCTCTTACGACAACTGGTACTAATGTAACTGCAGCTATCAATGAACTAGATGCTAAACAAGGTAATGATACACTTGATACAGCTTCATCTACTCTGACAGGTGCTATTAATGAGCACGAATCTGACATTGGTAATATGTCACTTAACACAACTGCAAATGATTTAACTGCGGCTATTAACGAATTAAAAGTAACTGCTGATGATGCACAAGCCGAAATCGGTGGAGACATGGCAGATGACTATGACGGTTCTGATACAACACTTATTTCTGCCTTAAACAATCTATTTGCTGCAAGTAGTGTATCAACTCTAAATGCTGAATACTTACGTAGAGACGGTGTAGGTGATTTAACTGGACTATTAACATTAGATGACTTAGGTATCTCTTCTGGTTCAGATAATATGCTAATTAAAACTGGTGCATCTGATGTAACTCGAATAACAGTAAGTGCTTCTAATGGTAATGTTGGTGTAGGTAAAGCACCTGGTACATATAAGTTTGACGTACAAGGTTCTGCTAATGCTACTACTCTACGGTATAGTGGTGAAGATACTGACACACGTTATTTGCGTGCAGGCGGTGGAGCCGGCGGTGTTACAGCTATTACTGTTGGACTAGATCTTCAGGGCGCAAATGAAATATCTGGTGATCTTACAATTGGATCTGAGTTAGTATTTGATGCTGATGGATATACATTTTCTGAATGGTCTCAAGACCTTGTAGGTGCAATGTTCACTAGTAATGCTGAATCTGGTGGTATATCTGCAGTATATAACGATGCGACAGGTAAAATTACATTAGCTATTGCGAACAATGCTCACTCTCATACAACAGGAAATATTACTGGACTTCAAGAATTTATTGAAGATACTGCTGGAGCAATGTTCTCTGGTAACACTGAATCAGGTATTAGCGTAACATATCAAGATGGCGATGGAACAGTTGACTTTGATGTTAATGACCCAACTATCACTTTAACTGGTGATACCACTGGTTCTGCTACCATGACTAATCTCGGTGATGTTAGTATCGCTACTACACTAAGTAGTGAAGCGGTGCAAGATATTGTTGGCGCAATGGTCACCGGTAATACTGAAACAGGTTTATCCGTGACATATCAGGACGATGACGGAACACTAGACTTTGCTCTTACTGCTGACCCGGTAATTACATTAAGTGGAGACGTTACTGGTTCTGCTACTATGTCAAACCTTGGTAACGTTACTATTACTACAACGGTTGCAGATGACTCTCATAATCATACAACAGCAAATATTGATGACTTTACTGAAAATGTACAAGATATCGTTGGATCTATGGTCAATCCTACTAATACTGAATCTGGTATTAGCGTAACATATGATGATGATAATGGCAAACTAAACTTTGATGTTAACGATCCTACAATTACACTAACAGGTGATTGTACTGGTACTGCCACAATGTCTAACTTAGGTTCAATTAGTATTGCTACCACAGTTGTAGCTGCTCCTACACTTAATGTATATAACGTTTCTGGCACTCGCGTATTCCCATAGGATATATAATTCATGTCTAGACCACTAATAGTAAACGGTAGCACTACACCAAAGTCGCTTATTGAAATTTCTGATAACAAGATTTTTACTCATGCATGGAGAATTCTTGATGAGTTTCAATCTAGCGATACTAATACAGGAAGTGTAGGATTAACAGGAGGAACTATTCCTTCAGGAACAACTGCTATTGGAACCTTTGTAGATACCCGACGTCAATCTGGTCCTGGTGCGCATCCGGTTGGTACTGACACATATAGCACTACATCAACATTTTTTCAATATAACGGTACTGAAACAGAAGATTATGTACGTCCACTAAAATGGGACTCAACGTTAGAGGGAATTAGAGAATCATCAAATAGTGATTTAGATTCACATCTTATTGCAACAGCTTTGACGTTTTTAACATCTAGTGCAGATAACTATGGCTTAGGTCAATATAGATTACAACCAAGTACTCCATCAGGCGGAACATGGTCGAGCATGGGTACAATCACTGATCGTATTACTAATACCGATGGAACTGTGACAGAAAATACTACAAAACTTTGGAAGAAAACTTCGCAATCTGGTACATTTAATACAAGTGTAAGACGTCCACTTAAATTTGATACAAGTACTACACCTGATTCAATAAAAGAAATGACTGATACTGAGATAAAAGGATTAGTTAAAAGATTTAGTAATCGAATTATAGAATCCGGTATTGGTACATATGTAGTACAAGAAAATGCTCCTGCTAGTGGAACATGGGTAAGAAGAGGTGATGCGTTTCACGACGACAGAAGAACAGTATCTGATGCAACTTATACCGGATCTTATACCGGATATTATGCAGGTGACAGAACATATTCTGGAACATATACTGGATCTTATACCGGCACTTATACTGGTTCTTATATTGGTACTGCTTATGCCGGCAGTTATCTTGGCCCAACCGTTGTTTATTACGGTGGTAGCCCCAGATACCTGAGCGCTTACTTTGTTGGATATTATGCAGCTAGTTATAGCGGAGATTATACTGGAACATATACCGGCAGTTATGACGGAAGTAGAACGTATTCAAGCGATGGCTATGCTGGAGCTTATTCTGGAGATTATACCGGAGCTACTGTAAACACTGCAACAGAAAGCATATCAAATGTTAGCCTATGGATGAGGACATCATAATGGAAAATAGAGAAATTAAATACCCAATTTGGGCAAACGAAGAAAAAACAAAAATTAAGTGTCAGTTCCATTATGAAAATGGAGAGAAGCTTGAAGCTTCTGTTATGGATACCGAAGAGGGTAATCCTGACTGGGCAGAACTTATGGAAACTTTCGGAGTAGAAGGTATCGATGCATCGCATGAAATATACTTAGAAGAACGTAAGAAGGCTGCTGAGTTACATGAAGCTCAGAAAAAAGAAAAAGCAGAAACAGACAAAGCTAGTATATTATTTGCTGCTAAATTAGAAGCATTTGAAATAGATGAAGTAAAAGCTTCTAAAGATCGCACATTGAAATCACGTATCAGAAAAGCTTCTAGTCTTATGGAAATTTCTGCATTTACTTCTTTACTTATTATGAAAGAACTTGATACAAATGAAAAAGACAAAAAAGCCAAATAACGGGTTTATATATGCGGCATCAGTCAATAAAAAGTTTTTAAGTGGTGCAGTATATTCTGCAATATCATTAAAAGAATATTATCCTGATGCACATATAACACTATTCACTATTAAAGAGTGGGTAACAGATGACCTATACGATATATTTGACAATATTGTTTTTGAAGATGTACCAAACAATAAAAGAACCAAGCTTTGGGCTCTAAGTAAAACACCTTACGATACTACAATTTACCTTGATGCTGATACTGAAATTCAGCATGAAGATATTTGTCTATTGTTCGATCAGTTTAAAAATGATGCTGATATAATGATTACTAAGATTAGACCATATTCTGGTAAAATATCAGAATTTCCTGGTGGAAATCTTACTGATCATTGCGGAATGTTTGTATACAAAAAGAACGATAAGACCATACAATTTATGGAAGAATGGTATGCTAGATATCTAAGACAAGAATCTGGAGAGTGGCAATGGGATACTAATTTATATCCAGAAGAATTGCGGCCTTGGGATCAATGGACATATTGGTGGCTTCAGAATAAAACTAACTATAGTATTAAACGTGAATTCTTAGATGATGATGCTCGCTGGAATTTTATTAATACATATAGAGAAGATGAAACAGATAAACCTATCGTAGTTTATCACCATACTATAAGGGTATAATATGAAAGTAATTGAAGGTAAATTAAGCCAAGAGGTTTTAGATATTGTAGAGCCATTTGCAACATGGTTTTTTGAACAAGATCAAGATCTTATTAATATTCACGGCAAAGCTGATAAAGATGAATATTATACTGACAATGAATACCTAGATTATATAGAAGCAAAGGGACATGAGGGTTTCCCAGAAGAAAAATATGGTATCGATCTAACAGATATAAAATCAACACCTTTAGAATACAGAGACAAAATCATTGATGTGACAAAGCAATTGAATAATTTCTTTGGATCACAATTTAATGCCGTAAAAATGTATTACCCAAAAGACGGCTTTATGAGCTGGCACAATAATCACAACGTGCCAGGATATAATATTCTTATGTCCTATACAAAGAATGGTGATGGATGGTTTAGATATAAAGATCCAATTACTGAAGAAATCATTACACTATATGATAAGCCAGGTTGGACTGCTAAGGTAGGTTACTATGGTCATAACGAAGAACCTGATAAGTTATACTGGCATTGCGCTCGGGCGTATGAGCCAAGATTAACTTTAGGTTTTGTTATTCCTAATGAAGAGATGTGGGAAATGATGTGCGAAGATCTTACTCCCAATGATGTTTAAATGGCTCATACATTTCATTTGTTGTCGGCCCATTGAACATACAAACTAAAGCATCTGGATCGTAATAGAACTCAAAATTATGATTAGTATTTAAGTACATCTCAATAGTATAATCGTTTTCTTTTATTCCATGTATTCTAGAATAGGCAATTCCTTGTGGAAAATACTTTAAAGTAAATCCTTCATGAAATAAAAACCTATCAATACCCTTGTACTTAACCATATAATAATCTGCATTGGCATCAAAGTATTCCCATATTTTACTAAGAGATCCGCCTTTCCATAAGAGCATAGATGAATTGACGTACATATCATAACGATCTTTAAACCTAGTCAAATCTCCATAGGTTACAGTATCACCTTTCCAGTAACAACGTATCATTGTTAGATCGTCACAAAGATAATCTAATATATTGTCTATATTATTTTGTATAACAATATCAATATCGAAATATAAACAAGTACCTTCTGCAAAATCTTTCTGAAACATTGCTAGTTTATTCCAGTATATTTCTAGGTCATTATCTGCAGGTATAGATATAATATCACACTCAAGATCTGTAGGATCTTCGGTATAGCAAATAAACTTGTGTGGAATTGTTAGGTATTTTTCTACGTTACGCTTTAAGCGATTAACATCAGAGGCAGAATACTTAGTACCCCATTTCACACATATAACATTTATCATGGATTATATATCATGTTTTATATGGATGAGCAAACACAAAGAGCAATTAAAAAGTTTCCACATCGTGCTGCAGACATAGCGCAGTCATATGATGCTAAACAGATTAAATGCAAAGAATGGCTTCATAAAAAACTTGAATACCTACCCGCAAAAATCAAAAGAATATACATTGCAGGTGGATGGTATGGCAATATTCTTATTCCTAAGTTATTAGATTTCTATCCCAATGTTGATAGAATAAAACTACATGACTTAGACGAAGAAGCTGTTCGTATATGTAGAAATATTTATTTTAAAGATAACGATATTGTGCGTGCTGATGTTCAAGATAGCACTGAGTTTACATATGACTCGTTTGTTATAAACACATCTTGTGAACATATGCCTCCATTTAAATCCTATCCTGGAACCTTTGTTGCATTACAGAGTAATAACTATTATGAAATAGATGAACATACTCATTGTGTTAGCTCTGTTGTAGAACTTGCAGATCAATACGATATAAAAGAGGTATACTATGAGGGCGAGCTCGAGTTTGATAAATACACACGATATATGGTGATAGGAAGAGTATAGTATGTACAATGGACCAATAAAGAAAATGCATCTTGAGATAACTAATAGATGTAATGCTGCTTGTCCCGCTTGCCCAAGAACTGGAGATTTCAAAGGTAAATTAGCAGGTCATATGGCAATGTCAGGTTGGCATGACTTAACCTTATCTGATATAAAAGAGATCCATAAAGAAGTACCTACACTTAAAGAAGTAAATCTTTGTGGGAACTTTGGTGATCCAGCAGCTGCCCCCGACTTCTTTAAAATAGTAAACTACTTTGCTGATAATAATATACGTGTTATCATATCAACAAATGGTGGACCGCGTACTCCTAAAGCATGGGCTAGTATTGCACGTCCAGGAGTTAAAGCTCAGTTCCATATCGATGGTGATGAAGATACTAATCATATTTACAGAGTCGGAACTAAATGGAATAAAATAATGGCGAATGCTCAGGCATACCTTGACGCTGGCGGCTCTGCTAATTGGACATTAATACCATTTAAACATAACGAACATACTATAGATAAATGTGAAGAGCTTGCAAATAAAATGGGTTTTTCACAATTTAAAGTTAAGAAGACATATCGTGTAGGTAACAATGATAGTACATCACAACCAATAGAATTACCTACAAACAAAAAATATATTAATGAATATGTTCATAAAAATATTAATAGAGATATAAACTGTAAAGCAAGGAATGAAGATGAAATCTACATTTCAGCAGATGGCGACGTTGCACCATGTTGTTGGACAGGATCAAATCTTTGGCAAGAGAAATATAAAAATCCTAAATCACCTAAAAGCCCATCTGTTGAAAATAATTATTTTGTAGATTTTGACAATAATTTTAGAACAAATAAACTTAGTAATATTATTGACTCTTACATTAATAAAACTGATCAATACGAAGTTGCATGGGAATGTAAAGCATTTGCTGTATGTAATAAGAGTTGTGGAACAAGTAAGTGGCTTGATCGATATCAGGATAGATCATGACAAAATATCAGCATGATAGCCATACTATTCAATTCGAATTAATAAAGACAATAGAAGATGCTAGTAATGATACTCTAGAAAAGATAATTACTATTATTAACAGCGTTAATACAATATCGTATGACAGAATTAAAATACCTAATATGAAATACGAAAGAAAAGAAGATCAGTTAGTTATTAATTGCGAGTATATTAAAGGTACTATATTAGACCCAAAGATACATACACATTTTCGAAGCATAATATTTGAAGACTTTGTTTTATCTGAAAACAAATATTCAGTTACAGACTATCATCCTAGAAATTTTATTATACAGGATAAGACTTTTAATTTGTATTATGTTGACATATATGGAATACAAAAGTCTGATATAGACACAAGGAAAAAAAGTTTTAATAGGTATTTTTTATGACTCCGGCAGATCATCCATTATATCGCAAAATCGGATTTAATATCGATATCACTGATAAGTGTGTATTAGCATGTCCTCGTTGTATGCGACAAGCTAAGCCTGGTTTACATAAACGTGGTGGTGATTTAACCGCAGAAAACTTTAGAAAAGTTGCAAAGGTATTTAATAGAATATCGTGGTGCGGCCAAATGGGAGATCCGATATATCATTCTGATATGCATAGTTTATTAGATGTTGCTATAGATGAACAAACCGATTTATCGATAGCCACGAATGGGTTTGGTAAAAAAGATAAATGGTGGGATATATCATATGAAAAGGTTGCTCAAATAAAAAAACACCGATGGGTATTTGGAGTTGACGGATTACCTAAAGACAGTCATAACTATAGAGTTAATCAAGATGGAGAAGCAGTATTTAGACAAATGATACGTGGCGTAAATGCTGGAAATAATATTATATGGCAGTATATAGTGTTTTCTTATAATGAAGACAATATAGAAGAAGCACAAAAAATGGCAAAGGATAATGGTATACAGTTTATGCTAGTAGAATCTAGTAGATGGTATACTGATGATGATCCTTTGAAACCTACTAAATATTTTATAGATAGGGTTGTCGGGAAAGAAATAGAACGTATGGGCGAGATAGTCAATGACTGATAACAATTGGATAGATCGAGATAACGAAATTGCTAAATTAGAAGTTAAGTTATATCCCCGCTGTGTTAAATTTGAAAAGGAACCTACACTTAGTGCGACAGGTTATATTGTTCCATGTTGTTGGGCTGATAGTTCTACATTTGAGGGTATGGAAAGTTTAATGAAACCACATTTACATATTGATAATGTAGATAGCGTTGAAGATATTATATTATCAGAAGAGTGGGATGAGTTCTTTGATGTACTAACTAACCAACCAAAAGATGCACCATTGATTTGTAAAAAATATTGCTGTACTGATAAATCATTTAAAAATAGAGGTAACTATGAAATTAAACGTTGATGGAAAAAGTATAGGGTTTTTTGATTTTGACTATAAGGCTATTTCAACTAAAATTGGAATATCAGTTTCAGGCGGATCTGACTCTGCAATGTTATTTTATCTTATGGCTAAGCATTTAAAAGGCGTAACACTTCAGCCATGGAGCTGTGTTGCGCTAGAAGATGATCCTTTAAAATCTCGGCCGCATACAAGAGATGCAGCAGAGAAGGTAATTGAATACGTTAGAAATAAATTTCCAGATGCTGATATTGCTGAAAGCCACCATTTTGAAATATTTAGAGACGATCCAGAAGCACTAAAGGAAGCTAAGAAGCGAAATCAGCCAGGCTGGTGGAATTATCCTATGATGGATAAAGGCGTTGTCAAGATTATTAACATGGAAAAACATTCAAAGGTTGCGTTTGAAACAGGAATGTTTGGATTGTTATGCGTAGGAACTACTATGAATCCTCCACAGGATGTACTTGATGGATGGCGTAAAGATGATCCAAACGTCTATTGGGAACCAAGAAGAAGCAAGGTAAATACTTGCCTTTGGGATACAAAGGGACTAGCTTTAAGTCATTATAAACCATTTGTAAATGTTAATAAAAAGTTTTTAGCCGGATTATATGAACAAGAAGATATTATGGATCTGCATAATATAACTGAAAGCTGTACTGGATTTCCAAAAGATACTAATTGGTTTACAGAGCCATGCAAAAAATGCTTTTGGTGCTATGAGAGAAAATGGGCATTTGGGTCATACGATGGAGGAGTAACCGAATGACTACTAATATTGATGCAATTAAAAATAGAAGACAAATAAAACACTTTACTGATAAAATACCTGATAAAGCAATAATAGAAGAAATATTATCAGATACTGTTAAGTATGCTCCAGTAAAAAATAATATGTGGAACTTTAAACTACAAGTTTATGGACCTGATTGGGCAGAAGAAAAACAAAAACTGATATTAAATACTATATGTACTAGACCGTTATTTCCACTTCCAGAATATAGTATTTCCACCGCATATAAAGCTTACAAAGATCAGGGGATTAAAAATGGGTATGGATTAAAGTATGATACAAACATCCACAGGTTTAATGATCAAGTTACAGCTCCGTATTTGATCGTAATAAAACTATCAAAAAATGCTTATAATCTACAGAAAGAAAGACAAGATGCATTAGATGTAGCAGTAATGGCTGGAAGCATAGGAGCCACACTATCTTATTTAACTAAAGAAAAAGACTTAGGTGGAGGTTTTTGTCAATGCTTTATGGGATCCGATAAATTGGGTATAGAAAAAAACTTTATTGCTAATGAAAAAAGTGACTTTCTTTTTACGTATAGTATAGGTTATCCAGATAAAAATTTATATACAAGAGATTCCTGGCCTCCAAAGCCGAATGTTAATGACGTAGTAGAATGGATGACATGATACACATACTCACTCTTAAAGTCGGTACTAAGTACTCTGCAGATTATGTAAACAAATTATATAATAGTATAAGTCGCAATACTACAAAAGAATTTAAACTTTATTGCTATACCGAAGATAAAAAAGGTTTACATTCCGATATAAATGTGATACAATTAAATAATCCAGATGAGTTCAAGTTACAATGGCATAAACTAAAGTTTCATAAGATTAACTTCGGCGGTATACCTACAGGTGAGAAGTGTCTTATACTTGATATCGACTGGATTATTACAGGTAATATCGATGATATACTTGATTATGATTTACCAGAGAGAACCTTTGGTTGTTTTGAAAGATGGTGGTCTAACCTAAGATCTTTCTGTAAAATCAATGGTGGATTCCAGATGTTCTATATGGGAGATACACATCAACTGTGGACAACATTTAAAAAGGCCCCTGAACATTGGCAAGAATATTATATTAAAGAAGGCTTGGCCGATGGACCAGTAAATGGAGAACAGAATTTTATTGATACTCACATATCATTGGATAGGGTTTGGCTTCCTATGGAGTGGTTTGCTAAACATCATGAAGATGAGTATTTTAAGATACAACTGAACTGGCATATGGAAGTAAATAAGAAAGAGCCATACTTTATGAGTGGCGAGTTTTGTGATACTATTAAGATGGTACATTTTTCTAATGCTAATAATAGTATGGAATTAATAAAAGAAGATTGGATCAATGACTTCTGGTACTAAACTGTTTAACGTCGTCGACAATCTTTATAATTATAATTTAGATGATTTCTATAAAGAGTGCGATGATCTTGGGTTCACCAATAATAACTCTTATGAGAGATATAACTTTGATAAAGTAAACTCGGGGTTTGGTAACTATTGGGGATTAGAATTAGATAATAGATTAGTGGCATGCGCTGGTTGTTTAGAATTTCCTGAGGTTTCTTCTAACGCATTTAGAATACAATATCGCGGATGCGAAATACCTGGTACTGATATAAAGAAAACATTATCTAAATCGCATTTTAATTCGTCTACCTTTAGAGAATTAATCCCACATCAAATTCAATGGTGCAATAATATGGGATCAGATGAATTATACCTAACAACTAATATAGATAATAAGAATCACAGGGCAATGCAACTAATTGCTAAGCAAGGTTTTTTGACTCTACATTCTGAAGAAATACTGTTTGGTAAGAAACAAGCAATATGGAGATTTCACAATGAAAAATATATTAACGAAAGGAAAA
>Ga0181419_1000585_pt1 | contig 12809 bp, 8 predicted proteins | sample 42SPOviralmetaG_FD_130144 | JGI IMG/M metagenome (GOLD analysis project Ga0181419, IMG submission 130144) | Marine viral communities from the oligotrophic San Pedro Time Series (SPOT) site, San Pedro Channel, CA, USA - 42 SPOT_SRF_2013-04-24 | ecosystem: Environmental > Aquatic > Marine > Strait...
ATATTCTCTTTAATAATACTACTATACACTATTTCTTTATATCTATTTTCTATCTATAATCTATCTATCTATTCTTCCTTGGCAATCTTCTTCTTCAGTTCTACTACTTCTTCTTTGAGTTCCTGGCACTTCTTGTCCCATTCTTCACAGGCAGTTTCTGCTGCTTCTTGGCACATTATGTGGTGTTCCATCCTCTCAGCAATCTGCCTCAGTTGGTCATCCCAATCATATTCCTTCTCCCACTCTACTACCCGACTCATAAGGGGTTTGAACAACTCCTCAATCTGGTCAAGCACCTGCTCTCTATGTCTATCTTCACCTATTTCTTGTCCCTCATCAATTCCATCTTGGTATCCCTCTTGCTTGCCGTTGTCATATGCTGGTCCGTAATCTATAGCATCTTCATCTACCAGACCCTCCTTCTGTGCCACATCATCTCCCAGAAGGTCGTAGATGGTGTCTTCACTCATCACATCATCGGGTTTTACCCCAGATGCCTTGTGTTGTTCGTGTGCTATGCTGGCAACTGCGTTCAAGTCGGGACTATCACAGCACGCCAGTAGGATTTGCCTGTGTAGTTCTTGGTGCTTGGTCTCTGCCTCATCACATCGTGCCATCATATGGAGGATGGGCAGTGGGGTTTCTTCCTCATCATCTGCCCCTTCGTGAATTACCTTCTTGGCAAGTAGTAGTTCTCCTTGGGTCTTCTCCACCTGACGCCGAAGACCCGCTATCTCCTCCTCATAGCGGTCCTGGGTCTTGTAGTCAATGTCCATCATCGCTTTGTATTGCTTGATGACCCCATTGAAGGTGGTTCGTTGTTGCGGGGTCATCGTGGTCGCCTCCATTGAGGCAATGAAGTCCCGCCAGTGTTTGCCTGCTGGTTTGATGGAGTGGTTCATCTTGGGTGGCGGTTGAAAGTCCTGTCCTGTAAATAAGTGCTGAATCGTGCTTGGTTAGTAGTGGTTGCTGAACTCTGTTTCCAGTAGTCAAGCAGGTGGTTGTAAAGGGTAAAGAGCAGAAAACAGGGGGGGTTCCCAGATTTCTACAAAAATGAAAAAAAACAATGTATTAATACAAGATGATAGGGTAGAGGTAAAACACAATAAAATTAAAGTCAGTATTCTATTTATTATTTTTTTGGATACACTTATTATTTTTGTTATATTACCTCTACCCTACCCTCCTATATCATTTACCATACATATAAATCAGGGGCAAATAATTTGCCATTATTTAATAGAAATAAAATTAGGGTCTGTTCTGTCAATGATATGTTCTTCTGATTCTCCCTCTTCCTCAGATGAAGTAGCACTATCATCTACCATTTGATAATCTGGGTCTTCTGCGTGTTCCACTATATACTTCTTTACTTCTTGTAATTGATTACGAGACCTCTGGTCTTTAGGGGAGATTTCATCTATTAATTCAACAAGGGTCAATATTTCCTCAATACTCAGCATTTATACTTAACTTGAGATTATATTTGTAATTTGCCTTTTTGTATTAATTCTGAAGCAATATTATAATTCCCAGTGTTATTCTTTTTGACCTTATATATTACAGCACTATCACTTTCTAATCTGGCATATGACATATCTGGGTTATGAATACTGGTAGTAATACTACTTACAATTGTAGGTTTGGTAATTGTAAATGCCATCTGGGTAATCGTTTGGAAATAATAGTCTCCGAACCCATTTTCTTTATTCACTACACCAACAATGGGTAAGCATTGACCCGTTGTATAATTATTATTAGCATCTGCTCCCATACCATAGTATTTAGTATCACTCACTATATCACTCTTCACTAACAGATATGGATTATCCATCTTAACAGGCAAACCATCTGCCATTATTTTTACACTTGTCTGGGTCTCTGTGATTGCTGGAACACTTGGTATTACTAAATTACCATATTCAGTAGAATTACTCTCAAATAAAGGGTAATTGATATTTGGTAAAGAAGTATTATAATATTCTCCACCATACGCATTTCTTGGATATGTTGGCACATCACCTGCCGTAATATCAGCATTGGTAGTTATTGCCCCTATATTATTTACATTAATAAGATTATTCAGACGAGTTTGCCTTGTGCCTGTATTCGCACTATTAAATTGATTGTATGAAAAACCCAATTTACCCCAGAGTGATTTTGACCAACTCTCCAATGGTATTCCAGTATCCTCAATGAATATACCTGTCATACTATCATATACCTCATAGGGACTTAAATTAACATTAAAATTACTTATTTCTACCTTACCATCATTAGCAGCATCAGTTTCTGTAGCAATTGTAGGTCTATAAGGCACCATATCAGGACAGAAATTATCTCCTGAGAGGCGTTTATTTACCCTATATACTTGGTCGCTGGCATCTGGATTGATTGGATTATCTGGGGTAGAACCACTGCTAAATGAATTGCCTATATATTCTGGAGTGTGTAATTGATGAATGTAAAACTTACCCTTCTCCTCTACCCCAACTTCCAACTGATTCGCACCTAAATATGTATCTCTAATATGAGGGTAAATATTACGCATCCTTTTCAGTAGAGGGTTGCTATCATTATCTTCTACCATCTGTAATGTCTTACCATCATAAAGGGCATTTAAATTACCTGTATGTAGCATAATACACTTTGTCCCATATGCTGAAAAATGACAATCCCATCCTATACAAGAAGTGTCAGTAATGCTAACACTACTGGGAAATAACTGGTCTCCTAATTTATTTACCTTGGCATTAAAACCTATGGTAAATGAAGTGCCTGTCTGTATCCTTACGAATATACCATATGGACCTTGGACACCAACAGGTGAATCATCACTATACTCAATATCTGCCCTTGTTGGGTCATAATCAAAGAAGATAGGAAATGATGAATTATTACCTTGACTTGACCAAGTCCCACTGGAGAATGTAGGTATATCATAATTATCACTGCCTAATGATACACCATCCCTGTAAGATAAATCAATGTGTAGAAATCTGGCATTCTCTACTGAATATTCTGTAAAAGTGCCACTTACTTCATTATTATCATAATCAAATAATTCAGGGTAAGTTGCCTGGGCATCAAAAAGTGCCTTATATTTTAATACATTTGCCTTTGTCCAAGGGATACTGGTTGGTATAGTTGCTCCATTTGCCCCTTGTGCTCCCGCCTTGGTAATTGTATATGTTGTTTCTATTGTAGGGAAGGTTCTGGCACTGGCAAGTCCTGTGCCTGTTCCTGGATACATTATCTGGTCATAATATATTGCTCTGCCAGCATCCCATAAATCAGGGCGTTTAACTCCTATGTGATGATATGCCGTTTGCCAATCTATTAATACTTGGTCATTAACTGCTGTATTTGACCCAGCGTATTTATCGGTTATTAATTGGGCATTCTCTCCGAAAGTGTAATGGGTAGCAGAATGAAAGGGTTTATAGCATTCACTTGTCTGTTTGACTGATATGTCTTGAGGTGTAGAATGTGGTTTTACCTCTGCTTTTACTATGTCATTCACATTAGTCTTATTTAACTGGTCTGTAAATTGCTCTGCCACATCATCAGGTGTATTGTATCCTGTATCTAATTTAACATTCTTAATCTCCCTGTATCTTATCCATTCAGTAGTAAGTGCTGGGTCTTTAGGACCTTGACCACCATTGAATATATCATTCACAGCATTCTTTGCCTCTATCTCTGTTGCTGTGCTTTCATTACCCGTTAATATTGGAACTCTGGAGTGAGTTGTATTATTTGCTGTCTTGTCCCAAAAGGTAGTTTGCTGAATATAAATAGTCATTCTCCCGTTATCTTGCTTATGCTTATATCCCTGTCCATCCTCTCCGAAACGCATTTGCTTCTCATTCAGTGAATTAGAAGCACCAGGATACATAGCAGAAGCATCATCAAAACGAAAACCACTCTCATACCTATAATCATCCTTACACAATCTGGCAATTGCTGTCAAGGGTCGGCATCTACCAGTATTAAAACAATCTCCACCAACTCCCTGACCTGTAGTTAATGCTGAGTTTTCTTTAGTGCCTACATCTTGGACATATATTAATCTACCTTTTCCATATCTCGTAGCAGTTAATATTGCCTCCGCACCATCCATATCTCCACCAAACTCGGTTGCTTGAACATCTCCTGTTGTAGATATCCAGTCTCCGACCCTACCTATTCGGGCATTACCATCATATGCCGTATATAAATTATACCAATAATCATCATCTAATGGTAATTCATTAGTGCCTGCTACTGGTGTAGTGCCTGGTTTAGGATAACCTGGACCAGTGAAAATCTGGGCACCTTTTTGTAGGGGTCTGTCTGGTCCTATTCCGTGGGTCTTTAATATCATATTATGTGCCTGCGAACCCCCATATCCATATGTGCCTGCTTCTGGTCTGGTTGGATTAGGAGCATCAAATCTTCTGGGTAATGATAAATACCCCTCTCCGTTCATATTTTTATAATAACTAATACTGAAATTAACTTCATTATCAACTACTTCAAATACCTTTTTTTTATTTATGGCAGTTGATTGCCCAACACCTTTACCCTCATATTGGTAATACATACAATCTGCCCTACCTCTATCTATCCTCATATCTGGACCATCCCAATTGGCATCTCTTATTCTCATCTGGGTTTCAGTTGGGTCAGGATTATCACTGACTAATCTACTGAATATCAAATCAGTATATTCCAATTCATATGTCTCGCTATCTTTATCTGGTTTCCCACTAAACTCCATATTATCTTCATTACCCCTTTCATTAACATATGCCGAATGAATTGACACTTCATCTCCTGGATTTAACTTAATACCTGCTCCCTGCTTACAGGTAAATATAGCAGGTTCATCAACTCCCGTTTTAACCTTATACTCCTCGGAACCCTTCCTATTACAATCAATTAAGATAGTATCAACATATGAAGTCATTTATATATTAATACAATAAAAAAATAAAATTAGAAAAAAGGCATATCATTTAGCAACGCTTTAGGCATAGTAGCACTGGAAATAACCACCAGTAAGTGTAGCAGTTCGCACAACCTCCATATACACACGCTGAGTGTATCCAGGAGAACCACTGACAACAGCACCAGCAGAAGTGCGGGAGATTAGAGCAGGCAAATCATTTACCTGGTAATATAACTCAATACCCCGACTATTAATACGCTGGTTCTTGTTGAGGCGTGCTCCATTCCAGAAGAACTTGCTTACCAGATTAGCGTGGTTTTCACGCTGTGCTTCAGTCCCTTGGTCTGCCTGATTGCCTCCCTGTCTCCAACCAGCAATTTTCCTATCAGTAATCATATCTCCCTCACCAGCATATTCTTCCCTATTAATAAATGGAACAAGACCTTCCGTTGATTGAACATTGTGGAAATGTCTGGCAGTATTTTTAACATCAATAGGGTAAAGGAAATTATCATTGTATTTGAGATTAAATGTAGCAGTTCCATTGCTATCAGTAGCAGGAGTGCCAGTATAGGTTCTCTTCGGTCCCTGGGAATAGAAATTGCCAAGTAGATACTCACTCTCCGCAAACTCATCCTGAATACCCCAGAATAATTTACTTACAATTCTACCTGCTCCACCAATATTACGGATACCCTGGGATTTTAAATCATCTACCGCTACACTCTGTTTTGATAACTGGTAATCAACATAGGTAAATGACATATTAGCATTTGACATAGCATATGCCTCCATCATCTCCTGTGGGAAATATAGGTAATCTGCTATAAGTCGGGTATTGGTAGTATCAATCTCGGGAGAAGCGGGTGCTGGCGTTGTGCCATCAGATGCTCGCACCTGAACAACTCTACGACTTTGTGCTGTCTCTTGATTTGTGCCTTTCGCTGGGGTAAAGTGTAATTCTAATGATACTTGTTCCTTAATCATATAAAGAGGCAATTGATTCATCTTGAGAAAGGGGCATAATTCACTAAGAGATAACTGGAATGTAGGTGTATCTTCATCAAGGGCAGTAAATGCCCCAGCATTTGCTGCTGCTTTCTGCTCCTGTTTGAGAAGTTGCCAATCGTGAGGTTTGAGGTTCATACCCCCGTCTGCGTGAGCGTGAGTGCCATTTCTGCTGTCATCGTAATCTCTACCCCAATCAATACCAATGGATGAAGCAAGGGTATTTGATTCGCCTGAACCTTGGGCAGGTCCATCAGAAGCAAGGGCATCTTCATATTGTGGTTGATGGGCAATTGCTCTACCATTCTGGAATACCTCTCGCTCTTTATTGTTTTCATTAGCAACAAACATAGATTTATACGCATACCAATGGGCAAAATCCTCAATCTCACAGATGGTCTTAGTGCCCATCTTGAGAGCAATTCGGTCTATAAGGGAATAAATACCCACTCCAATAGGTAGAATTGCCTGTGCTCCGACATTCTTTAATCCCAATTCAATCTTAGAATGGGAGTGTAAAATGCCCTTATTCTGGAATACAAATCGGCAAAATCTATCACTATGAACCACAGGTTCTAACACTGATGTCTCTACATCTTGTGCCGTATTGGCAGGTAATGCTCCAATTTTTAAAAGGTCTGGGATTTGACTTGACTGAACACTCATATTTATACTTTACTTTATTTATTTATTCTTGGCACATTATTTACCAAATAATATAAGACTGGCATACAGAGTAGGATGTTAGGGTAGAGGGATTTATTACAAAATAATAAGTCTATCTAAAAAAAATAAATTAGAATATGTAGTTATATTTTTATTGTTATAAGTCTATCCTATACTCTTCTGCTTCGCTTGCCTTAATTTAATACTTGAATACCCCCTGGTCCAAATACCAGTGTATTCTTAGCGTGGCAGAACATATATACCCCGTGAGGTAGATTAGAAGTAAGACCAAGATTAATCTGGGTGCCAAATGATTCAGTGGCAAATGATATGCCTTGATTTGAAATATGGTCAAATCCAACTCCAAGTGTAAAGCAGTCTCCTCCATCTTTATTAGCATTATTAGTAGTCGCAGGGGCACTACCTGGGGCAACTCCAGCATATGAATCGCCCGTCACTACATAGGGTTCAGCAATACGATTTTTAAGTCTTGCCGTATTAGGAGCATTAATCATTCGCTTACTCTTCATAAATCCCTTAATAGCATCAATACCCCCACGAACAAACTGAGGGTCAAACATCTCCTGCTGTGGTTCATCCTTCTGTTCCAAATCTAAATTATACATATAGGGATATTTCTGTCCCCCACGGGTATAGACTATCTGCTTGATATCTGCCTTAGAATTATCTTTATTCTGAATAGGCATAGTTGCCATACCATTGTAATTCCAATCATTAATCATATGAGAAGGTATAAAGTTCATAAAGATACCAAGAACACGAGAAAGACCCAGATTGAAATTGATAATGGCATTCGTAGAATTAATACTTGTGAAATAACTTGAAATGGAATTATACTCAAAGGTAGATGTTGTGCCTGGAGGTCTAACATCTTCAACTGCCTCACACGCTAAATACACATCACTCAATTCATAGAAACTGCGGTCAAGATTAGTAGTCTGAGCAGTTCCAAGGCGGTCAAATAATACATTATTATCTGGTGCCAAGTGAATCTCAATGAGTAATCCACCAACTCCACCATTTCCAGAAAGTGGAATACCCTGGGTTCCGTTAAATAACCCACAAGGTAGATGAAGGGCAAATGAATTGGGAGAAACAATCTGCCCTTGTTTATCCATTATACCTCTCTTGGAACATTCATACACAGGGGTAATTAAAGCACTCTGAGATAGGTGAGATATTCCATCCTCTAATGATGTGGTAGTGGGAATATAACTGGACATCATACGATTGTAATTCTTAATGTGCTCTATGACCTGATGAGTTGCCTGCGATTTAATTACCAACTGGTCAATACACGAATACATCCCAATACGACTATCCCAAGCGAGAGAATCGGTATTGAGGGGTGCTAATGTGCCTGTATCATTTGTCCAGAAATTGATATTTCCTACAAAACGAATACTATTACCCAATAGTAATCGGTCTTGTTCTCCTACTACAAATTGGATTACTGGATTACCAGATTTGAAAGATATTTTACCTGAACTTAATACATTACTGGGGGTAATGTGAAGATTGACATTTCCTGAACTCATATTTATACTCTATAATATTTATTTATTATAGGGTAATAATTTACCAAAATATATAATTAGTCAAGACTATAGGATAGAGGGATTTATAACAAAATAAGAAGTGTATTTATAAAATTAAAATATGAAGTTAGACTTTACATTTTTAGACTTGTAGGGCAATCTGGTCTCCCTTGACTTCTATGCGTCTCAGATGTGCCACAAAGTTATTCCAGAGTTTATTTTTGAGGGGAGTTCTTAAACTCTGATAATTTACCTGTAAATTAAAATCCTTACCTCTACAATCATATACTCCATCTTGTAGAGCAAGTGCCCGACCAACACAGCAATTGCTTCTAAACTTACGGAAAGAGAGTGGTTCAATATTTGCCATAGCAAGTGCCTTTTCTAATTCAATCAGAGGTTGCTGGGAAATACCCTTGCGACCACTAATCTTGGCAGTATCTACCTTACGAGAGGGATTTAATTTGCCATCATAGAACCACTGGTAATCCGTAAGTTCATCCCATACACCAGTTAAACCAGTTCTCACAGAAAGATTAAATGAGTCTTGACTATCTAACTCTTCTACATATGTGCCTATGGCAGGCATATCAGCAAAAGGATATACCTGGTCATTGAGAGTTCCAGGGAACTTTAATGCTAAATTACTTGCCATACCTGTAATTAATTCGCTGTTGCGATAAACTATAGCATCAGTGGGAATTGATAGGATACTTTTTGCTCTTGAATGGGATAAAGGTAAGCGGATATTCGCAACTCGGTCCCCTGCCAACTGGGAGTATTTATAATTAGTGGTAGAAAGGAAATCATAATTCATTGTCCCTCCACCCTTCATCATACCCATCAATTTATTAGTGTATCCAGAGGGCATATCAATCTGACGAATTACCATCTGAACATTTGAGAGTGTATAATCTCCCTTAAAATCTGCCCCTGCTAATCCAGTTGTAGAAACCTGATTACGAACCGACGCATCAACTATCATATAACCACCAGCATTTGTAATTTTATTTTCAGCAGCACCAGCACCAGAGGTATTCTTTACCCCTGTTTCTCCACCAGAAACATCCCAAGTTGGTTTAAGGGTAATCTTAATAAGTCCATATCTTCCACCCTCCAGGAGAGGATTACCAGTGCCTGGCACTAACTCTATCTTATCAATTACCATATCTACATTGGTCTTTAAGAACCAATCCTGAGAAGGAAGGTCTTGCCACTCAGGAGAACCACCATCAGAAGATATACCACATTTACATATAGCAATCTTCTGACCTGGGACAAATGGCACATTATCTACCCCTGTCATATTATTATTACGGGCAATAAAGAAAGAAGCAATCTGGGCATCATTAACCCATTTACCAGTGGTAGCGTGTGATAAATTGTTATCTATACCATCGGTAGAATGGAAACGGCAACCTAACTGACCTCGGCGGGCAGGATTAATAGTATCAGGGATACGAAGAACTCTGCCAGCACTTTCAAGGATAATCTCAATACGGAGACCCTCAGTGAGAAGAGCAGGGAATACCTTAGTATTGCTGAATATACCAGTGTGAAGAGGTAATAGGCACTTAACCTTATTAAAATTACTATCACAATCCGATTCCCAGGTGGTATTTGCTCGGTCTGGTTTAGCAATTACTACCCCATTAGCATCCTTAAATAGATTGGTATATGGTTGAGATTTGTGGTTATTTAACTCCGTCTTGGTAGTTCCTCCAGTTCCACGATTATCTGGGTCATATACAAGTGCTCCCTCAGTAAGTGCCCGCTTATTGCGGAGGACTTCATTTGACTCATAATCATACTTGAGAGCAACTAATGTATTGTAATTCTGTATTTCCTCTAATAGCACTGAACCAGCACCACCAGAATGAATACGAATATCCCTAATTAGAGATTGACCCCCAGTTTCAGCGTCAAGGGACATTCGGACTGGGTATTGACTTGCCACTCCGTTTTGACACTTAATCTGGACATCAAACTCCAGGTAGCATTCTTGTGGTTGAAAGTAAGAAATAGTAGGGGGAATATGAAAGTTAATCTTTTGACTTGACTTATACTCTAATCCGTGTTCAGCAAATACTGATACATTAGTTTGCCTCACTGGTATTTTATCATCTACGCTCCAGAAACTCATTTTATAATATAACTTTTATTTTATTTATAATACCTTTTTTTATCATTTTTAGTAAGTTCTTGATTGGGTAGATGAAGAGGCAATTTGACCTGAAGAGGCAGTAGATACCACAGAATCAGATTGTTCGGTATCTTGGTTTTTAGTTGATAAAGCATCTGCCTTTGTGTCTTTCTTATCACTCACATCTTTAGCAATTCCCAATGCTCCAGATACAATATCAGCAACTCCAGCAACTGGTGCTAAAACAGGCATAGCAAGTGCCATAGCATCAAGACCCCCTGCTGCTAATGAGGCAATATTGGCACTCTTATCAACACCCGTTGCTGCTCCACCTTTCTCATTGGTTCCAAATGAACCAGATGCTAAATCCTCAATACCAGTTAATCCAGCACCAGCAATACCAGTGAATGCTCCTAATCCTTTTGCTAATCCTGACACTTGTTTATCTGGAAGGGAAGTGATTGCCCCTAATCCCTTCTTAAATACACCAGATACAACACCCATACCTTCTCCCGTTCTTTCTGCCTCAGCAGCACTTCTTGCCCCACCCATTACCCGCTGTCCAACGGGTATATACCTGTTGGCAGCACGGGCACCTTCTTCTGCCCCAAAACCAAAGGCATTCTTACCAGTTTTCAATGCTGATTGTAATGCTTCTTTTGCTTGACCTGGTTGAGATTTAAGGTAATTACCAACACCCATTTGATAGGCAGTTTTTACCTCTTTACCTGTTGCTACGGCAGTTTGTATGCCTGCTAATCCAGTCTCTCCTGTATCTTCTGTCTTATCACTTACACCAACCGCATCAGTCTTGGTATTAATACTATTGATTTTGGTATTGTATGTATTCATTACTTGCCTATTGTGTTCTCTTGTTTCTCTGGCATTTGATAGACCTTCACTAATAAGATTATTAGATTGCTCAATTGCGGAACTCTGCCCAAAATCACTCATTTATAGTATTAATAAGATTATTTTTTACCTTTAGTTTTTTCCGCTTCTTTCTTCATATCTTTTTTAGGGACTTCTGGCATTTGCTTCGCAACCCCTGCGGTAGCAATTGCCCCATCTGGTGTCTCAACTTCTCTGTGCTGACCACCCTGAGCAATTACCTTTTCAAAATTATGGTATGCTAATGGTGGATTTGATTGAAGGTCTAAGTATAAAAAGTCATATTTCTCAGGTGTTGCCATATAGTATATTTTAAGGAAATTATCATACCCTCCGAACTGGTCTCCTATCTCTTCTGCTATTTTGCCAAGTTCTTTCGTATTGGGAAATGGACTACCAATAATCATATTAGTGGCATTTGAGCGAATGACAGGAGATACAGACCTGTAATTTTGACTTGACATTAATAGTAATCTAATACCATAATGTCTGAATCTTGATGCCAAATGATTGACATTTGCCTCACGCCTGATTGTGCCAAGGATATCATCAAGGATTACTGCTACTTCTGGTCTTTCATCCAGATTGTCAGCATATCCCTCTTGCTTGTGTATTAAATCAGTGATAATCTTATCATCATACCCATCATAGCAATCAAATGCCTTTTTCAAGAAACGGGATGTTTTGTCATTGTAGATAGTAGGTGAAATACACATAACTTCATCAAAGTAATCTTGACCATAAAAATGGGAGTTTAATAGCAAGTTAGAAATGATGGTAGATTTACCAGTGCGAATAGGGGAAATCATTAGCATTAATGCTGGGGGTTGCGGTAGATGTGGATGTAGAGGTTTCACCTTCTCTGCTGGTGGGTCTTGAACCCTTAATATCTGAGGGAATGCCTCTTGGAAGGTATCTTCTTCTTTACTCATTATATACCATATAGGAATATAATAAATACAAATAGAAAAATATAGATAAATATAGAGGGTCATACCGAAGGTTAGGACCATAGGGTAGAGGGGAATATAACAAAAATAGAAGTGTAGAAATAAAAATAAAAGTTTAGATTGCTCCATATAATTTAATACTAAAAGGTCTATCCTATAATCTCATTTTGTTATAGACCCTAATATCTATGTGTCCTATTGAAAACATACACCCCATCCATCATCATCTACTGGTCTATTAACTGCCCTACTTACTGCCTGAAATGTCTGTTGTTCGTGCTGTTGTTTTGCCTGTGCTTCACGCTTTTTCTGCTTTCTATCTTTCCTAATAGTATCATATCCATAGATAGCATCAAATTGTAATTGCTGTAATTCTTGCCGAGATAGAGAATATAGGGCACTTTCTTTAGGCACATCATTTACCTGCCCATATTCATCCTCTATTTCTTCTTCATATTGTTTCTTGGCAGATTTCACTGGCGGTTTATTTGCCTTCTTTGCTTTCTTTGCCTCTAATGCTTTCACTCTAATTTTAGCAAGATGTGCTTTCTGCTTTTCACTAACTGGGCGTTTCTTACGCTTAGGAGGTGCTTGGTCATCAGCACCATTAAATACCTCATTATCAGGCACAATTTCTTTAATCTTCATATCTACCTTAG
>Ga0181419_1000587_pt1 | contig 12794 bp, 18 predicted proteins | sample 42SPOviralmetaG_FD_130144 | JGI IMG/M metagenome (GOLD analysis project Ga0181419, IMG submission 130144) | Marine viral communities from the oligotrophic San Pedro Time Series (SPOT) site, San Pedro Channel, CA, USA - 42 SPOT_SRF_2013-04-24 | ecosystem: Environmental > Aquatic > Marine > Strait...
TAAAACACGTCCCAATATGTGAAAATAATTCTTTTGAATCAGTTAATGTCAATATATTAGGACACCAAAATGTAATTGAAGCAGTTAAAAGAAGTAATCACAAAATAGAAACACTAATCTTTATTTCAACAGATAAAGCTTGTAAACCAATAAACATTTATGGTATGTGTAAAGCTATATCTGAAAAAATGTATATGGACTTTGCATACAAACAAGATGACATAAAAGTTTGTTTAGTTAGATATGGAAATGTGTTAGAATCAACGGGTTCAGTAATACCATTTTTTAAGAGTTTATTAGAAAAGGGTAGTAAAACATTACCTATAACTCATTTTGATATGACAAGATTTTTACTATCATTGGAACAAGCGACTGATTTGATACAATGGTCTTATGATTATTCAGATTCACACGGAAAAATTGCTATACCAAAGGTTAAGTCTTTTCTAATTACTGATATTGCCAGATGTTTAGCAAAACACTATGGTAGTGAAGTTGAGTTGGAAGAGGTTGGTATCAGACCTGGTGAAAAGATACACGAGGAAATGATATCTTCTGAGGAGTGGTTAAAAACTGAGGACGCTGGAGAGAACTATCTAATTAATCAAAATATGGATTTTTATTCACCGGGAGAACCATTAGATATAGATTACACGACTAAAGAAATGAAATCTTATAACTCAAGAGATTCATTAATGGGTGTTGATGAAGCATATGACTTTTTAGTGAAAACAGGAGTTTTAGATGCCAAAGATTAAGGAAACAACAGAATTTGGTTTAGATATGATTAGAGGTTTACCACAGGCCTACTATTATGCAAAACATAACCTTAGTCATCAATGTGTTGTAAAAAGACCATTAGAACAAATGTATAGACTCATTAGTGATAATGTAGAAGTCACAGATGAATATGGTGTATTAAATCCAGGTGAAATATATGGACATAAAGGCCCATCGTGGATTACAAAAAATTGGACACCACCACCACTAAAGGAAATGTTTGAGGGTGCAGTAACTTTTGATAAACCAACTATCGTTATCAATAATAAATTTGCAGCAGATTTCACGGAAAAAATGGTGAAGAATTATCAAGAAAAAAACGACGCAGATTTAGAGTATGGTGCTATAACAAGACCTAATAGAAGATATAAAGATAACAGAGGGGATAACGTTTCGGTAAACTCATATAGCTTGGCCTTTATTTCTGAATTAGTTGAAAGATATTCTGATAAATTTAAAATAATTTACATTTCACCAATCTACGATGATAGTTATTTCAAAGACCATAATGTTCAATTGAGAGTTAATGACTTTGAGTATTTAGAAAAGAATCATCCCGAAGTCTACACGATTAAACAATTCTTAGAGGAAACAGATTTGACCAGAGATTACAATATTGCACAATTTATGTTAGAGGCAACATCAAACAAACATTTAAGTTTAGTTGGTGGCAATTGTAAATTATCTTCTTATTTTGGTGGTGATGTTATAATCTATATGTCAGAGTTTTGGAGACACGGTCACCCTAATGGCAAGGGAAATAGAGGAATATTTAAGACAGACTCTTGGTTAAAACATTTATCAGGAGCAAATATTATTCAGATGAATACTTATAACGATATATTAAATTATATTGACGAGAGATGGGTTAAATGAAAAAAGATTCAGATGTAGTAAATGTTTTAAGAGATGACGGAGTTGAAAATGTTAGTTGGGAACAACTTAGAAAGTATGAAAACATTAACTCAATAAATCTTGATGAACTAAGAAAAGAATTTGGTATGGGTTCTTGGGCAGTGAGAATTGCATTCAACGATAGATTTGGTGGAGTTATAATTCAGCAAATGCCAGGAGAAGGAAATAGAAAACACTATCATCCAGACGCTGATGAGAATTGGGTAGTTATGGAAGGTGAATGGGAGTGGTGGATTGACGGACAAGGAACTCAGAAAGTAAAAGAAAACGACATTGTAGTTGTTCCAAAAGGAATTAGACATCAAATAAAATGTATAGGTAATTCAGTTGGTGTCAGATATGCAATAACAAAACCAGATGTGGAGCACATTTATGAGTAAAAATATAAAATGGAATTTTTCGGACAAGAAAGTTCTTGTGGTTGGAAATAGCAAAGGAATTGGAGAACAAGTATTTGCAAACTTTGTTGCTGCAGGAGCAGATGTATATGGTATCAATAGTAGTAATTGTGATATTAGTAATACAGATGATATTGATAGATTCTTTACATATGAATTGCCAGACGAAATAGATATATTAGTCAATGTGGCAGGTATAAATTTCACTAATAAAATAGAAGAGATTTCAATAGACGAGTGGGATAAAGTAATTGATACAAATCTTAGAAGTTTTTTCTACATTACAAAACAAGCATTATGGATAATGCCAGATGGTGGTAGAATTGTAAATGTATCATCAATCGCTGGTAGAAATAAAAGTATTGGTAATTCAGGTGTTCACTACACCGCAAGTAAAGCTGGAATAATAGGACTAACTAAACAAATTGCACACGAAGTCGGTAGTAGAGATATTTGTGTAAACGCAGTTTGTCCAAGTCAAACAAAAACAAATATGTTGGCTAAGTCAATGACCCAAGACGAAATAACGGAGTTGGGTAAATCCATTCCACTACAAAGAATTGCAGAAGTGCCAGAGGTGGTTTATCCAATATTATTTCTATGTTCAGGTGAAGCATCATACATAACAGGAACAACTCTTGATGTAAATGGTGGTCAGCTATGATGACAGCGGTTGTAGCAGTCAGAAAAGGTTCACAAAGAGTTCCTAATAAAAATGTAAAGGACTTCGGTGATACTAATTTACTTGAGATGAAGTTAAATGTATTGAAAAAAGTTAGTGGTATTGATAAGATAGTTGTAAATTCAGATTGTGATAAAATGTTAGAAGTAGGTAAAAAGTTCGGAGTGGACACACACAAAAGAGAAGAATACTATGCCAGTTCTGAATGTTCTAATAGTGAGTTTCATAAACACATTGGAGAAACTACCGAGGGAGATACTATATTTTTAGCACCAGTTTGTTCACCATTTGTTAGTGTGGAATCACACGAAAAGGGTATTGAATATTACAATGACACAAAATACGATAGTGTTACATCAGTATCAACTATAAAAAATCATTTATGGTTAGATAACAAACCATTAAATTATGATTTAGATAATGTTCCTAATTCACAAGATTTGCCAAATGTATTGAAGTTGACTTATGGTATGACAATAATTGATAGAAAAACAATGATAGAGAAAAAGGGTGTGGTTGGTAGTAGACCAGGTTTTTACAATCTGGACGAGATTGAATCAGTAGACATTGATACACACTCTGACTTTGTTGTTGCAGAATTAATATATTACAAATTAAAAGGAGAGGGTCTATTATGTTAAATATAGAAAGTATAGAGGGTTTATTTTATGACGTTGTAAACTCTGATGAGTGGAAAGAATTACAAGAAAAGTTTAATAATGCAGATGATATATATGTTTTAGGGCATGGTGGGAACTTAGCAGTCGCATCACATGCTGCTATTGACATATCAAGATTGAGTAATGGAACTAAAAATGCTATGTGTCCTGATAGTGCTACGGTCGTAACATCACTAATCAATGATACGGATTTTGACCATTGGATGCATGCTTGGTTGAAAATGGTAACATCAAGTAAAACTCAACAACAATTAGAAAAGAGTTTGATATTGGGATTTTCATCATCTGGCACATCAAGAGATTTAATCAAGGCATTTCAATGGGGATACTCAAACGACATACCAATCGCATGTGTTACAGCAAAACCATTGATAGATAAGATACCTACGATTAGTGAGGTTCAAGTTGGTTGTGATTACTATCATACTATTGAAGTATTATCATTATTACTACAATATGAACTAACACACGGAAGTGGGAAAGTTTGTCCACCTATCGGTGATAACAGACCAGAAGATATTTCAAGGTTAAACACTATTGGGGAACCAAGAGTGGTTGGATTTAAAGACGAGCTACGAAATATGGCAGTTGATTTTGATGGAGTGATTCACAAGAACTCAAAAGGATTTCACGACGGAACCATTTATGACGAACCATTAGAAAATGCCAGAGAATCTCTTAAAAGATTATCAGAAAACTATGATGTGGTTCTCTTTACAGCAAAAGCAAAGCCAGACAGAGGATTGGTAAATGGTAAAACAGGAACTCAATTGGTTTGGGAGTGGTTAGAGAAACACGATATGGATAAATTTGTAACCAAAGTAACAGCAGAAAAACCAAGGGCAGTTCAGTATATTGATGACAAAGGTTATCACTTTACAACTTGGGAAAAGTATTGGGAAGAAAATGAAAGTATGGATGAAGGTAAGTCAAGGGATTAAACCCATACCTAACAAGGAAAAAAATATGCAAAACAAAAGTATCACAGAATTAAAAGACATTCACAAAGGTGAGGATATTTGGGTGATAGGTGCTGGCCCTTCTATGAACTTCGTAGACCCATCTTTTTTTGAGAACAAAATATGTATATCGGTTAATCAAATGTATGAAAAGTTTCCTTGTGAGTATGTAGTGGGTAGAGATTTTCACTCAAAAGCCAGGTGGGCACCAACAATAGAAGATTTAAGAGATAGAGATGACATCAAGCTTCTTTATTCAGAATTAGATACAGGTCATAGAAGAGAGAGAAATATGGATTGGGGTTGGATGTCATATTCAGATAACTTCTATGAATTTCAGAGTGGTGAAGACCACAATCTTGATAATGTCGGAACTGATAGAATGGCATGTATCAGAACCACGTTGAACACTTGTCTAAACATCGCAGCTTATATGGGGGCAAAAAATATAATGATATGTGGTAAAGATGAGGGTGCAATTGATGGAAAACTATATGTAGATGACTACACGAAAAAGGGTTGGCATGATTCGGAAGCTTGGGGAGAAATAAAAAGGTGGTTAGCACAGACCGAACATACTACAAAAAAAATGAAAGACAAATTAATAGAGGTGTATGGTTGTAATGTGCACTCACTAAATCCATTTATCAATTATAAGTTAGAAGGACACGAATACAGACCAACAACAAAGGACAATAAATTAAAATGAATATATTAGTAACAGGCGGAGCAGGATTTGTAGGAACAAATCTAATAAAAAGATTATTAAAAGACGGACATAATGTAGTATCATTGGATAACTATTCAACTGGCACGGAAGAAAATCACCAAGAGGGTTGTAAATATATCTACGCAGACATTAGAGATGTAATTGACTTCAGTTATTTTATGGAAAAGCCAGATGTGATTTATCATCTTGGAGCGATTGCAAGAATTCAACCATCATTTGTAAATCCAGCACCAACATTAGAGACAGGAATTTTAGGAACTATGAATGTCTTGGAGTGGGTGAGAGAATTAGAAAACAAACCAAAGTTAATATTTGCAGGTTCATCATCAGTTCATAGTGGTAAGTTAAAAAATCCATACACTTTCTCAAAAAATGTAGCGGATGATATGTGTATGTTGTATAGAGAGCATTTTGATGTTGATGTATCAATTTGTAGATTTTATAATGTATATGGCCCACACCAACTCACAGAGGGAGAGTATTGTACCGTGGTTGGTATATTTGAAAGACAATATAAAGAGGGTGTAGAATTAACAATCACAGGTGACGGATTCCAAAGACGAGACTTCACACACATTGATGACATTGTTGAGGGATTAATACTGACATCAGAAAGTGAAACTTCCCACAAAACAATAGAATTAGGTAGAGGACAAAACCACTCAATCAATGAGTTAGCAGAAATGTTTGGTTGTGGATTCACTTATATACCTGAAAGACCGGGTGAGGCAAAAATAACTCTTTGTGATACATCAGAAGCTCTTATTAAAATTGGATATAAACCAAAAGTAAACATAGAAGATTATGTAAAAGAGATTATAAATGAGTAAAAATGTAGTATTTATGACCGCTATGGTTGACGCACCTGATGTATTGGATTATACTGAATGGTGTTATAAGACTTGGGAATATTGGTGTAAGAAAAATAATGTAGAGTTGTTTATATTAGAGGACGAACTACAACCAAAGAAAAGTTCTAAAACAGAGAGTGGTATGAAACCAACTTGGCAAAGGTGGCATGTTCACGAAATATTGGAAGCAAATGAAATTGAATACGACCAAGTCGCATTGGTTGATGTTGATACTATGGTTCATTGGAATTGTCCAAACTTCTTTGAGGAAACCAACAATAAATTTAGTGCGGTGAGAGACATTATCAATATCGGTTGGATACAACAAAGTATAGACGGATATCAAGATATGTTTCCAAATGTAAATCTTGATTGGACAAACTACTTCAATTGTGGTTTTGTTGTAATGAGTAAAGAACACAAAGATTGGTGTAAATCAGTTACAGATTTCTATTATAAAAATGATGATGAATTGAGAAGAAGACAACACGAAACCGTAAAAAAGGGTTCAGACCAAACACCAATCAACTATATGATAACAGAAAGTCAACACAAAATTAACTTAATGAATGAAAGATTTAATCACTCACATTTGCATTTGAGGGGTGTATTGCAAGATGACCTATTGTGGAAAACGGGTTGGGTCTGGCATTTTAATGGATTTGAGAAAACACAAAGAAATCAAATAATGAAACAAGTTTGGGATATGATAAAGGACAATTATGAAACTGAATAAAAAATATGTAATAGGAACCAATATAATGTGGTTTGAGATAGAAATGTATAAAGAATTTATAGACGGACTTGTAAATTTGCTTGACTCTAACATAGAAAATAAAGAAAATGTGACAATTGACTTGTGTCTAAATCTTTCACAACATTTAGAAAAGTTAGATACAGATAAGATAACAGAAGATAGAATAATCACTATGTTTCAAGCAGGGGTTTCAAGGATAGAGGATTTAGGGTATAAAGTAAATACATTTCAAGTAGAGAAAGATGAGTTCTACTTTCATACAGATTATAGACGAGACTTAAACTATAACTATTGTAAAAAGGTGGACTATGTGTTATGGGGTGAAACTGATAGTTTCTTTCCTAAACAGGCATTGAGAGGACTAGAGTCCTTATCACAATACACAGATGAAATGGGAGTTCACAAGTATATCGCTTGTTTCGGAGATAGAAAGATGTGGGATAGTAGTTGGGACGCTACCGTCCATAGTGATTATGTTGATATAGAATTTGTTGACGATGACAAACAACATCTGAATCCAAATCAAGCAAAATCACCTATGTCAATAGACGCTATGAACGAAGTGAATCAAAAGGTGGAAGACTTAGATATACAAATGATAGATTATCCAAAACTTGACGGAAGTTGTCTTGTAATATCATCAGATTTAATAAAGTATGGTGTAAATATACCATCTTGTTTAATTTATAATGACGACCACGGACTATCAATTATGTCACAAAAGCTTATGGGGAAGAACTACAAACAATTTATATTCAAGAACCTACTAAAAGTTCACGCTAGAAGACATCCTGAAAAAAGATTGTATGTATTGGAAGAGAATAATCCTAATGCATTTGGAAATAAGAAGAACGACAAGTTTAATAGATTCAAGAATATGTCAGATGAAAATATACAGATGTTGTTCCAAGATACAGATAAAAGGTTTAACAGATATGAGGACTTAGAAGAATGAAGAGAGCATTAATCACAGGTATTACAGGTATGGACGGAAGTCATATGGCAGATTTCCTATTGGAAAAGGGATATAAAGTATTCGGTATGGAAAGGCGTTCATCAACACCTAACAGACAGAACACATTACATTTAGAAGGTAATGAAAACTTTGAGTTTATTAATGGTGATTTATCAGACCAGAACTCAATATTCAGAGTGTTGAGAGAAACCAAACCGGACGAAGTTTATAATTTGGGTTCTCAATCATTTGTAGCAGAGAGTTGGAACACACCAGAACAAACAGGAGATATAACGGGCTTAGGTGCATTAAGAATGTTGGAAGCAATAAGAGAGTATGGTGAACCAATAAAGTTCTATCAAGCATCCACATCAGAAATGTTCGGTAAAATGGAACAATTCGCAAATGAAAACACAATATTTTATCCAAGAAGTCCTTATGGTGTAGCAAAATTATATGGTCATTGGATTACTATAAATTATAAAGAGTCTTATGATATGTTTAATGTTAGTGGGATATTGTTTAACCACGAATCAGAACGAAGAGGACACGAGTTTGTATCAAGAAAGATTACAGACGGAATAGCAAAAATACATTTAGGAATACAAGATAAGATATATTTGGGTAACCTTGACACCAAAAGAGATTGGGGATACGCTCCTGACTATGTAGAAGCGATGTGGTTGATGTTACAACAAGACAAACCAGATGACTTCGTGATAGCAACTGGTGAAGTCAGAAGTTTAGGAGAGTTTTTAGATAGTGCATTTCAACATATTGGAATTACAGATTGGACAAAATATGTAGGACAAGACCCAAGATTTATGCGACCAGCTGATGTATTTTATTTGGCAGGTGATTCATCAAAAGCACAAAGTGAATTAGGGTGGAAACCACAAACATCATTTGATACTATGGTAGAGAGAATGGTTATGAACGATATACACATATTAGGTGAAGGTTTTGATAATAGAGTAAGATGAAAAATATAATATTTCAAGTAAACATCAAGGGTAAAAGACACAGACCAGAGTTTGACTTATCTACACAGAGTTGGAAAAAGTGGGCAGATAAAAATAATTGTGAGGTGTTGATATTAGACCAATTCATTAGAGATGAAAATGAAATGAAAGCAAACTGGCAAAAGTGGTATATTTTTGATTTGTTAGAGGCAAATGAAATTGAGTATGACCAAATACTCGTGGTGGATGCCGACACGATAGTTCATCCAGATTGTCCTAATTTCTTTGAGGAAACTGAACACAAGTTTTGTGTGGTTAGAAATGATGGGTGCTTTGAGTGGGTGTTGAGAAGTATAACTAAATATAAAGACTTCTTGTTCAAAGATTTAGATGTTGATTGTTGGGAGTATTTTAATAGTGGATTTGTGATATTAAATAAGAAACACAAACCATTTATCAAAGAAGTTTTAAAGTGGTATGATAGTAATGTGGATAATATTAATTGGGCAGAAGAGAATATAAAAGCATCAACAGAACAAACACCACTTAATTTTTTAGTGAAGAAACACAATGTAGATATGAAACTAATGTCCGAGAGATACAACTTACAAGATATGTTTAGAAAGAATTTATTACACTTGCCAAATCATAGTTGGTGGGAAGACAAATTAACATTCCTTGAAGCAGGTTGGGTGTATCATTTTAACGCTATACCACAGAATCCACATAACAGAGACCAATCATATTGGATAAAAAGAACATACAAGGAGTTATATGAATAATATAGTATTTTTTAGTGAGTCAAATCTCAGAGGTAGAGTTCCAAGAGATTTTGAGAATGCCAGAACAGAATTTGGTTGGTCAATAATGTTAGACGCAGAGTGGTGTCCATTGAATGAACCACCAAGTAAGAAATACGACTTAGGGATAGTTATTATACCTAAAAGCAATCCTAACATCAATTTAGACCTAATAAAGCAATATTGCGATAAGGTTGCAGTAATGCAAGAAGGCCCACATTGGTATTACCAAGATTACTCAGTTGAGAAACAAATCCATTATATCAACACATTAAGAAGTGCAGATTGGGTATATTGTCATAATATGTCAGACATAAGATACTACAAAGGATTGGGTTGTGAAGATGTAAGAGTTATGAGGTCTATGATGATACCAGAGGGTTTGGATTGTCAAGATGGTTCATTATACAAAGAAGGAACATTGATAGGTGGTAATTTTGTTAGTTGGTATGGTGGTATGGATAGTTACTTAGTAGCATCAGAGGTTGATGAACAAATGTATGGTGTATCAATGGGTAGAAAACAAGAACAAGAAGACCAAATTGATGACATAAAGTATTTACCTTATATGTCGTGGAGACAATGGATAAATCATATAGGACAATATAGAGTTGGAGTTCATTTAATGAGAACACACGCAGCTGGAACATTTAGTATGAATTTATCTTGGCATGGAACGCCGGTAATAGGGTATGAGGGGCTAGATACACAAGAATTATTGCACCCACAAACTACTATTCAAGTCGGTGACTTAATGGGAGCAAAACGAATAATAAAAAAACTAACAGAAGACGAAGACTTTTACCAAGAGTGTTCAGAACAAACAAAATATTTATTTAATAAACATTATTCAGAAGAAGCATGGTTAAAACATTGGAGGAAACAAAATGGAACCGATTAGTTTTATTATACCGAGTAGAAACAACTTATCTTACTTAAAAATGTGTTATGATAGTATTAGAAAGAATGCCGGATACAGACACGAGATATGCTTTGCAGACGACGCATCATCAGACGGAACTTGGGAGTGGTTACAAGAAATCGGAGAGAAAGATAATCTTGTAAAGTATTATAGAAATCCAGGACCTGATAGAGAGGGGTTGACTATATTGTATGATTCATTAGTAGAAAATGTAGCAACCACAGATAGACTATTCTTTTTCCACTCAGATATGTATCTAATGCCAGATGCTGCTGAGGAAATAGATAAATATTTAGAAGACGGAGTGGTTGTATCATTAACGAGAGTAGAACCACCATTACATCCTGAAGGACCAGAAAAGATAACGAAAGATTTTGGTATAGAGCCAGAAGAATTGAAAGAACAAGAATTGTTAGATTGGTATTCAAGATACGAACCAAACCCAACAGGTTATTTTGAGGAATATACTGAGGGAGTATTTGCACCTTGGGCAATCACAAGAAAAGATTTTGAAGCGATAGGTGGCCACGACCCATTATTTAGACCACAATCCAAAGAGGATAGTGATATATTCAATAGACTATTATTAAATGGTATTGAGTTTAAGCAAACTTGGGGTGGATTAGTATATCATATGACTTGTCGTGGTTCAAGGTTTAATCCTATGGCAGGTGGTGGTGTCGGAAAAGATAGTCCAGAGTGGATACACACCACGACTAAAAATATGAGAAACTTTATCAGAAAGTGGGGAACACAAGTTCAACACGACCAATTTATGAAACCTATTGTATCGCCGGTATATAGTATTGGTTATGAATTGACAGAAGCTGCAGATGTTGCTATGTTGAGAGCATTAGAACCTTGGTGTAGTTATTTGGTATCACCGGGCGCTGAAGAAATATACGAGTATATAGAGGAAGAACAACCAAACACAGATTATAAGTTGATAGAAAAAATGCACCAAGATATACCTAATACACCGATATATGATATAAAAGTTAGGTTTAATCCTTGGAACTTATCACAACAAGGTTTTGAGATTTTACAAAAATTACCAGACATCATTAAAGATAGTGGGTCTGAGGGAGATAGATTCGAGTTAGATATATTCGATATATGGATAGAACAGATGATAGAACATCAGGAGAACAATATAAATGCAGTTTAAATTAATACACAGAGGTAGTAGAGAAGCGGTAGATTCAGTAGTCACATCTGATAATAGGTCAGCAACACAATTCTTTCAATTAAAAAAAAGGTTACCACTTGAAACCTTTGACAAATTATATGAGGTGGTAAAACAAAATGACAGAGATAGACCTACACGGTTTTAAGCACGACGAGGTAGAGGAAAAGCTACCAAACTTGTTAATCATTCATTACAATATGAATAATTTCCCTATCAGGATTATAACAGGTAAAAGTGAAAAGATGAAAAAAATAGTTCGTGAGACTTGCGAGGTGCAAGGGTTCACGATAGATGACTTCTGGAACGATAATCCAGGAGCAATAATATTAAGGAGTTAAATATGGAAACATTACAAATATTAGGTTGGATATACTTAGGAGTAGTATTAGGTAGCATAGCCGGAGTTATGGTATTAGCACTATTTACAGGAACAAGAATGAAAGGGTTACAAGTTGAGATAGACGATTTACGAATAGAAAAGAAGTTATTAAAAGCCCAACTTGATAAATCATACAGAAGAGGTAAGCCAGCCCCAAGAAAAAGAAGAAATTGGAAAAGAAAGTCAGTCAAAAAATAGATGGATTTTCTAATTAGTGATATTTATTACTGATTATGAATAAGATAGACAAACAAAACTTAAAACTGATAGAATATCGTTTGGACGAACAGGACAGACGAGTTGTTGAGTTACACACAGAATTTGATACCAAACTTGGAGATATTCACGAGGATATCAAATTTATCAAAGAAAATCTATTCAATCCCGAAACAGGCCTATGGGCTGAAACCAAATTAAATACCCAACATAGACAACAGACTACTAAATGGAGAACCATTATTGGTGGTGGTGTCATCGCTCTGATGATAGATATGTTTTGGGATATGTTCACAAAATAAATCAAAAAAATAACGAAAAAGCTTGACTTTCTGCAATAATATCACTATATTGTATTGTAATGATAAATGATATAAGGATAAATTAATTATGGATATGGGAACTTTTGCATTAGGTTGTATGAATTATGAATTGAATAGGGATAATGGTAAATTACCCCAACACGACCAAGAATTCCAAGCCGAAACTGGCATAGGGCCTACCTATTTAAATGGTAGACCACAAACAAGACAAGAACAGAGAGAAGCTCTTGAAGAAGACGGAAGAATGACTCACGACGAAATAGAGGAGTGGTTAGATTCTTTAGAAATGTAAAGAA
>Ga0181419_1000588_pt1 | contig 12788 bp, 31 predicted proteins | sample 42SPOviralmetaG_FD_130144 | JGI IMG/M metagenome (GOLD analysis project Ga0181419, IMG submission 130144) | Marine viral communities from the oligotrophic San Pedro Time Series (SPOT) site, San Pedro Channel, CA, USA - 42 SPOT_SRF_2013-04-24 | ecosystem: Environmental > Aquatic > Marine > Strait...
CAAATGATTTTGTTTCTTTTAGTGTAGGTGGTTTTAACACAAGTGCATTTACAGTTAGCTTTGTTTATGAAGCTCCCTCTACTCTTGTAAATGATGATGACATATTATCTCAGTCAGCAGGATCAGGCACAGGCAGAGGATGGCTTCGTGTAATGGCTAATGGCTCTATTAAAACTTTTCTTCACGGAAAAGGAGGTGCGTTAGTAGCTGATGCAGGGTCAATATCCGCAGATACAAAATATGAATTATCTTTTGCATATAACGGCTCTAACTCAATCCAACTAACTATTAATGGTGTTGCTGAATCTGCGTTATCTGTCAGCTCAGAAGATTCAGAAGCTACTGGTGATCTTAATTTAATGAAAGGTCATACTTCTGGAACAACTACTTGTGCGGCAGGAAAAGTGTCAAACTTTAAAGTTGTTGTTGGTCTTGATACTTTAGTACACGCACCATTAGCAGAAGGCTCTGGCACTAAAGCATACGATGTAAGCGGTAATGGACATCACGGAGTAATAACAACTGCTACTTGGACTACACTTAACGGAGTCGAGTCTTGGAATCACGAGTATGGTTTTGATACAGATATACTTAAAGGTTACGAAGGTTATTGGGATTTAACTTCTAGCGCTAGTGGTGCTTGGACAATAAATGAATCTAATCTTACATTAACAGGTAACACAGGAACTTCTAGCAGAATTAGGCAAGTTGTTGATGGGTTAGTTTCTGGCGACACCTTGGTTGTATCTGGTACTATAGTGCAAACAGGGGGAGCTGGCTCTGATGCTGATGTAGCTATATCATCAAGCTCGGCAGGATGGTCTGAAGGGTCTGTATTCTTAGGCGGTGAAATAGGTACATACACTTTTTCTACTACTCTTAATGCTACTTCAAGCACTTGTGATATTCAACTTATTGTACTTAATGGTGCTAATGTAGTTATTAGTGACCTTAAGTTTACTGTTGTTAAAAAAATACCCGCACTCAACACCAAAACTAAACAGGTTGCTACCTTTGATGGTGCGGCTGACGAGATAAACACAGGTTACAACCCTAGCGGTGACTTAATAATAGATGCTAGAATAAAGGCAGATACTGTTACTGGTACAAGAACTATTCATCAATGTAATGGAAATGCAGGATACTTTTTTAGAATTAACGATGGAGAATGGCAGTTATATGCTGGGAATGGTTATGTGTTTTCAGCTAGTACAGGAATAGACCCTGCAACAGAAACATTATATGATACTCGTGTAGAATATACAGCATCATCAAACGCTTGGGTAGTTAAAGTGAAGGTTGCAACAGATAGCACATACACTACTGTAGGAAGCGGCACAAGAACTCCTACATTTAGTTCAGCTAATCTTATATTAGGACAAAAAGGAGGTACTGGATATTTCGACGGAGAATTTCACTCCTTTAAAATAACTGATGGTGGTACTACTAAAGCTGAATATGACTTCCAAAGCGACATTGGTACAACCACAGTACAGGATTTATCTACTAACAACAATGACGGCACAGTCACAGTAGGTTCTGGTGCTACAGCAACATTCTGGGGTACTCGTGTAGCAGACACAGCAGGTTCGCTTGTGAGTGCAGACTACGCCACAGGTAACACAACTATTAGCAATCCCGCAGGGTTTGTTCACAACGGCTCTGAGTGCGGTGTAGCTATGGTTACTAACAGTTTAACCTCAGCACAGTTGTTTGCTATCAACAATGCAACTGCAACAGAAACATTTGTTCGTAAAGACAATGGCAACATTGTTCAGATACTAGACTACTCTAGTGCATTAACAGGTGATGATTTAACAAGGACTAGAAGTTATGTTGGATGAAGAAGTAGTTGAGCCACACAAGTACGATAAGTTTCTCCACACCAATGGGGTAGCTTACGCATTCCTAGAAGTACCAGTAGATTTTCTCAATCAACAAATGCCTGACTATGCTAACTGGGCTGTAGAAGAAGTTGATGAGGAAGGCAACCCAACTGAGTACAAGACACTAGGTGAGTACACGATAGGTCAGGTTCTATCGATAGACGGCACTACAGTTGTCATTACACTAGCGGCAATGCAAGCGGCAACCTACCGCACACCCGCTATAACCTACGATGATATGCAAGATTGGGAAGACTGGCTCGGATTACACGGATATACTATTGATGACTGGTTAACCATAGAGGAACGGAATTCTTTGTTAGCTACTGAAGCTTATGGATTAGGGAATATTGGAGATGAATGATATTATTGAAAAGGGATGTGTGGGTTCGGTTGGATTCATCTCAAGCGTTGGCTTGGTTAACGTCAACCAAGTGTTGTCTGCGATTGTGGCGATTCTTACTATTATTTACTTGGTTATTAGTATTTCCAAAAAACTCGGAGAGTAAAGTGTACCAAAAAGAAGAAGTTACATCTATGCTAAAAGCCAATGAAGGCTCTAAGTATAACGATAGTGGACAAATGATTTCCTATGTTGATAGTCGTGGGTATTTAACCGCTGGCTACGGGCATAAAATATTAGATGGCGATCTCGATTTTAATGGAGACCCAATAACCAAGAAGGGTCAGGTTATTTCTACTAAACAGGCTGATGATTGGTTTGACTCTGATTCAAGTTTCGCTATGGAATTTGCTGAGTCTATACCTATGTTTGATAAGATGAGCAAGGCTAGACAAGAGGTTATGATTGATCTTACTTTCAATATGGGTAGAGGCTGGGTAAAAGAGTTTACTAATTTGTATATGCTGGCTACTAATGCTCCTAAGTATAGCGACTCTAGACAACATGATAACTTATGGAAAGCTGCGGCTGGTGAGTTAAGATACAAAGACCCCCGTTCTATTAATATGATCAACAGTGATTACTGGGGACAGGTTGGCAATCGTGCCGTGAGAAACTATAACAAGCTGTTAAAGGGAGGTTAATATGGCTAAGAAATACACATCCAAAGTTAATCAAGCTGGCAACTACACTAAGCCTACAATGCGTAAGCGTTTGTTTAATCAGATCAAAGCGGGAAGTAAAGGCGGTAGCTCAGGGCAGTGGTCTGCTCGCAAGGCACAAATGTTAGCTCGTATGTATAAGGCTAAAGGAGGAGGGTATCGATGAAGCCATCACAGAAATCACTGAAGAAGTGGACAAAGCAAAAGTGGCGTACTAAATCTGGCAAGAAGTCTAGCGAGACTGGTGAGCGTTACCTACCCGAAGCTGCGATCAAAGCTCTTAGTTCTGCAGAGTATGCGGCAACAACCAAAGCCAAACGTGAGGGAAAGAAGAAGGGTAAACAGTTTGTTAAGCAACCAAAATATATAGCCAAGAAAACATCGAGGTACAGATGAGCCAGTCACTATTAAAGCGTATAGGTGTTAGTGGTTACAACAAACCAAAGCGTACATCTGGTCATCCTAAGAAGTCTCACGTTGTTGTAGCTAAGTCAGGTGGTAAGGTAAAGACAATTCGATTTGGAGAACAGGGAGCTTCTACAGCAGGTAAACCTAAAGCGGGTGAGTCAAAGCGTATGAAGATGAAACGTAAATCATTCAAGGCTCGGCATCGTAAGAACATTGCAAAGGGTGTAATGTCTGCTGCATACTGGGCAAACAAAGTAAAGTGGTAAGGAGATAGTTATGCCAAAGGTGGGAAACAAACACTTCAAGTACACTAAAAAAGGAATGGCTCAGGCTAAAGCGTATGCTAAGTCTAGTGGTCAGGATGTTAGTTACGGCAAGAAGAAAAAGAAGATGACTAAACGCAAGAGTTATTAATGCCAAAGATAGAAGAGAACACAGATATAACTATTCCCCTAAGGAATCTTCTATCAATTATTGGCGGGGTTGCTATCGCAGTCGTTGGTTACTTTCATGTGGATGAGCGTATAATGCTACTGGAGCATGAGCAAGTAAGGATGATAGACGATATAAAAGCTAGTGAAAAATGGATTGATGAGTGGGAGTCTGGAGGTATGCTCCCATTGGATGCTGAACAAAATATTAGATTAGATGTAATTGAACGGGAGTTGTATAAATGAGTATGGAGTTAATCGCAATGCTAGGTGGTTCGCTATCTGGATTTGTAATGAAGTTAATAGCTGCACAAACACAGTCGCAAGCAGCTCAACTAGAGTCTATGCTTAAGAAGCAGGGAGTAGCTGATGACTCGGCTGATCGTGCGGCTAAACGAGATGGGGTAGCAGGACAAGTCGTCCGCAGAACTATTGCGTTGTGTACACTCTTCGCTGTTATATTTGCTCCGTTTATTCTTGCGTTCTTTAACGAGCCTGTTACTATTGAAGCCAATCCTACGGGCGGTATATTCGGATTTATTTTTGGTAATTTATTCTCCAAGGGAAATGGTTGGGTTGAACTGCAGGGTTATGTGTTACTGCCTGAAGTTCGTCAGACTATGTTAGCACTTGTCGGGTTTTACTTCGGCAGCTCTCAAGTAAAATAATTTGTTATTGGTTAGGTAGTTATCCTAGGGGTTACATTTCCCCCTTTCTGCGGTGGTGGAGCTCATCGTTAAAACTACTAACGCTCCATTTAATTCTTTTAATTTTAATGGAGGACGTATGTCTATGTTTTTAGTTGTTGACTCGAAAGGTAATGAAACAGTTGTCGAAGTAGCTGAGTATAATAGAGGTACAGTTTTAGATAAGGCTTGTAAGCAGTTGTATGGTGAATCTACCATTGAGTTAATGATAGGACACTTTAGAATAACTCCTTTAACTTCTTGACAATGAATTTAGTTTTTATATATTGGCATTAAGATCGTTCAAGCTCTTGCTCGGAAGTAGTACATAGTGTACGAAGGAACGCACTAACATTGGAGGTATTACAATGGAAGTGACTCTCAACTATCGAGGCTCGACTTACGTTAAAGTAATCAAGCTAGACAAATAAAAAAAGGGGCGACTAGCCCCTCTTAGTTTCATGGTAAAAAGAACCAAGATAATCAACATGTGGTTCGTTCATAAATTTTATCGCTTCTACTTCTGTGTTTTTATCTATATGTAATCCACTTCCGTTTCTGCGTCCTTTAATTTCAAACCATTTACTTTCTTTTTTACCTGTATTTTTGTTTCTATATATTACTTTTTTGTACATCGCACTCCCTTTGAAGGTTAGCCATAGCTCTCCAAGCAACAGCCGCCCAGTCCCCTTCTAGTAGGTGACGCATTAGTGAATCTAGCTCGTCTTTCGATTTGCTTTTATCCCACCAAACTTTATCTCCGTGGTGTTGCCTACTGCCTTCTACTGATTGCTTGGTTACTTCAACAATAGCATCGGGAAAGTATTTAATAAACCCAGTATAGACTGGAATGCTCTTACGATGTTGTGCGTTTGTTGGTAGCATTACATACCCTCGTGTTGAATGTTATCTCTAGGCGGATTCTTTTGTATATAAATGTTGTCATCCTCTTGTAGAAATGACAGCTCAATATCTTCTCCGAACTGAATACTCATTGCCCTTGATGTTAAGTCCACCGCATCCTCAATTGTATAAGCATCGTTGTCTTTAATCATTATCTTCATGTCATCTGTTTCAACTGTAATACCTATCATAATTCCATCATCCTGTTAATTGCTACTTCACCATTAATAATTACACCGCATCCGATAGCAGGTTTCTTACCCGCCTTGGCATACGCCATAGCATAACTACTGAAGTCAATGCCACAACCTACTTGCATACCAAATATTTTAAACTTCCTTCCAACCTGCCAATCAGTATAAGCCTGAGTATGTAGGTGACCCTGCACTGTGCTCATCATATCCATCTTGCATTTAGTTCTAGCTGTGCCCGCTTCTCCGTGTATGTACTGTACACCATCGATGTCTACCTTATCTGTAAAGTACCAGTCAGGGGTTTCAAGAACCTCGGAGTAACTCTTTATCCATCTCCTTGGTATGTGGCTAGTCTGGCTCTTACGCATAACCATACGATCATGGTTACCAATGGTAACGTAAGCGTTAGGAAACTTAGAATACCAACGAGCTAATCTTTCGATAGCTAAATCTAATTCATCCCTGCCGCCCATCCCATCGGGGTCAGTTTCGTGATAGCTTGCGTAGTGATTGTCAACAACATCGCCAATGAAAACAACAACATCTGGCTTGTGAATATCCGCAATGTCACATACGAAATCGAAATAACTTTCAAGATCAAATGGGCAGTGCAAATCACCAATACAGAGTACAGTGTTACCCCCATTAATAATACAATCTCTTCTTTCTGTAATAGTTTCATCGTCTGATTTATCTTTCTTTAAATATCTTAGTGCTCTCTTTACACTGTCGGATGATATAGCAAACTCTAAAGCTGTTTCATATATACCGACTTCATCTACTCTATCCCTGATCTTTCTACATTTATTTAAGCTGTATGCCATTTGTTATCTCCATTAATTCTAAGTATAAACAACCGAATAATATGCTCGTGAATAAAGCAATTACAATTGTAGATAAGAAGTAATCATTCATTTACTATCTCCTTTATTATTTCATAATACGCTTGCCCATAGTCAGAACCATCAGCCTTAGTTGCATCGTGTAACTCAGCAAGGTCTGCTGTTGATATTTTAAATTTAAGTTTAGCCATACGCATTAGGTATTCATAACGCTCTGGAAACTTATCTTTAAACCATTCGGTAGCGTGTAGTACATCCTTGTGCCACCAATGTAAGTGACAGTAGGAGCATAGAACCTTCATGTTAGTGGGGTCTAACTCCATATTCTTATGGGTTCCCACGTTCAGAACGTGGCTTGCGTGACAGTTACTACCTGATACTTCTTTGTTACAACGTTGGCAGATATAATTATCACGCAACTTGACACACCGCTTCGCCTTCTCAACTAGCTTCTTGGTGTACCACGTTCTGTTGTGGGGTAATGCCATTAGAAGGGTATCTCCTCTAGCTCTACATTCTTGCTAGGCTCGTCCTTCTTGTACTCACCATTGAAGTAATCTTGCAAAACCTCATCAGCTTCATTAGCCAACTGTGACTCATCATCCGAAAGCTCAAACACATTGAACTTTGGCTTCCAGAATTTAATCATCTTGTTAACTTCAACCATCTCAGGCTCTCCAATCTTAACACCATCGGTAAGTAAGATCTTAGACTCTATCCATTCACTCATAGCCGCACCACCTAGGTCTAGCTTGATTGTATCCCCAAAAGAAAACTCCTCTAGGTCATCTAGCAGTGTAGCGTAGATAATCTTACGGAACTTAATCCCTTGAGATTTAAGATCACCCTTGATGTCGGCATACATACCAGATGCATAGACCGAACTCTTACCATCTTTCCATAAGAGAACTTCGATAGGTTTGTTTAAGTGATGAAGTTCACGGGTACGAGCCGTTCCCTTATCTTTAAGATACCCACCTATAACACACAGCTGATCAAGAGGTGCGAATGAAAAGTTATTTCCAATCTCGATCTTTTGTTTCTTTGCTGAGTGCCATGCTGTAAAGACACCACTAGATGCTGACCATTCAAATGTAGCTACTGATGGATTGCTTGATGTTGTAACTGGTTTAGTTCTACTCAACTTATTCTCCTTGTTCGATTAGTGAAACAACCTTACTTAGTCTTGCCAACCAAGCAACGTGCTCGTTGTACTGCTCGCCAACATCGGCATAAGATACCTCTGGATATTCTACTCCTAGCTTTTCCGATATAGACTTTAGGCTTTCAATGATAGCTACCCTGTGAGGTGAGCTTGCGTTTGCATGTCTTTCTTCATCTGTAATTGCTACGTTCATACTACTCCTTTATTAATTTTTCAAGTTTGATTATTAGTTCCTTGTAAGACTCAAGCCAAGACTTAAGATCTTGTGCTTGTCTGTTTGATACTTGCTTGGCAACATACTTAACACAAAACTCTATGTTACTAAAGTAACTGTACTTGTATGTCCTGCTGATTTCTTTTCCATTCTCTCCCCACCTAATGATGGGTTTATCTTTGTCGTAAACTCCATAGTTGTTAGAGTCTACAATTACTATCGACAATCCCTTGTGATCAAATAATTCCTTATACATATTTCCCTTTCGTCTGCGTTATTTGTCTCATTTTACTTTCAAGTAATCAAGATATTCTTGAGGATTTATACTAGTTACCCTCCCATCTAACATGTTCAAATGTTTGAGTGCCCCCGTAAAATCTAAGACTCGCCATTGGACTAATACCCTGCCTATTCTTTTGGAACTTGGCTAGTATGTGTTTACCTGAACCATCAATAGGTTCGACCCTTACTCCATTGATATCAGCACCAGTAGGCGGAACCTCTGCCATGTATAGAATAATATCAGCAAAGTTCTCAACATCCTTAGACCAAGCCACCTGCCCTTCAGCATTCGGATGTGCTAATATAATGATTGGTATCTTTAACTGATCTCGCAAGTCTCTAAACTTACGGATGAAGTCATCATACATAATAGTCTTGCTCTGATACTGCTTCCCTCCATCTGATATAGATAGTAGGTTGTCAATAAAGATAGCATCAATACCATTACGAGCCTCGGCTGTTGCCCACAGTATGATATCATCTATAGTCATAGCCTTATCCCTTATGCAAAGGTTAAGTGCCTTGATATTTTTAACGGCTTCTCTTGATCGTGACTCCTCATCGTTAGTGATATGACCCCTAGTTCTCATAGTAAAGGTAGTGACCTGACCTACATGAGCAATGAACCTAGGTGCTAACTCTTTCTTTAACATCTCAATAGATGCAAGAGGTGTACGCAACCCGCTTTGGTGTGATGCGGCTATCCACTGCAACATCATTGCCGTCTTACCAGTTGATCGTGGGGCGTGGAAGATCATAAGGTCTGAACTCATCTTACCTAGATGCCTAGTCCATTCATTACACCACCAACCGAAGTGACCAACCTTACCTTTGGCACAATCTTCGATGAAGTTATTAGCCAACTCATCAATCTCAAGCTCTTGGCTATCGCTAGACAAGCTCAACTCCATGCCTGTTAGGTCTTGTACAGTAGTTGTTAGAGAACTTTTGCCATCATAGGCAACTCGTAACCCATCCTCTAGGATAGATATCTCTCTACGCAAATCACTGGTACGCTTTACCTCACTTGCATAATGCTGTGAGTGTGCTGATATTAGAGCCGCATCTTGAAGCTCGATTAGATAATCCTGTCCACCTATACGACCCATAAGATTATTCTTTTCTAGGTACTGGTAGATGGTAAGCGGGTCTATAACATCGCCCGCCTTGTACATATTAGAGAGTGATTCCCATAATAATTCATTCTTTCTATCATAGAAATCGGATGAGTATAGGTCTACTCCGCTAAACACATTTGAGTCTAGCAGAACAGAACCTAACACACCCTTCTCACTCTCAATGGAATGAGGTACTGTTTTCAATTTAAGAATCCTTTCATTTCTTTGGTTATCTCTTGTTTAACTTCTTCTACTATCACATCTTCCCATATACGATTGATAGGGTTGATCCAACCTTGGAAGTCTTTCCTATACTTAGGCTCACGACTGGCTATGTAAGGAGGGATAGCTAACTGTATGTTAAACTTCTCCCCCTCGCTTAGTTTCTTCCAGTATCGTTTAGCTGTAGTCTTGTTACCTTTTCTGCCATACTGAATCCAACACTCTTCAAATAGAGTATCTGTTTTAGTATCTTCTTTAGTATCTTGTATAGGTTCAGCGTTCTTACGATCTCCATTTGGTGAATCTACAATATCGATATTCAAAGTGTACCACTTCGTTCTATCGTAACCAACCTTATTGTAATTACCTGCCAAAAGGATACCCTCCTGCTCCATACTCCTAAGTAATCGATGTAGCTTATGAGTAGACCAGTAAGGGTAATGCTTATGCATATCCTCTACGCTTTGAAACATCCACACATGCCCATCGTGATAGCTATCCTTCTTGTTTGTATTCTGTTTACACCAGAATCTTATGTGCTGTATAAGTATCGCTCTATCTATACCATACTGCACCGCTTCGGCTACATTAAAAGCATGTGCTGATTTATCCATTAACCTCTGCCTCCTTGCCTACTGGTTTGCGTCTTACATAACATATATCTTCACCCTTATCGTTAGTAGTTTCTACTACACTGAATCCCTCACCCATTCTATCTACCTCCTTGTAGCACCACTCAAGGTAGGTGTACACATGGTACTGGTTTGCACCAATCGGCTCAATGCTAGGGTGTTCGTAGGTCACAGCCCACACATCTTCTGTTTTTACATACGGCATAACATTTCCTTTCTACATATAGTCAAGTGATACAGTCACACTCAACACTTTTTCTTGATCATCATCTAATTGAACACGACCTATCTTACCAATCACTTCAGTGTGGTTTCTAAATAGATCACTTATGATATTGCTACGGATAAGATCAGTGATTGCATAACGCTCTCTCTGATTCTTGTATGCCCGTAGATCATTATCCTCCTCAGCTTTCTTTATGTACTTCTTAATGGTGTTAAGGCATGGGATGTATCCAACCACCCCTTCCTCATGAACCACCATCAATGCGTACTCTTGCTGTTGATACTTGTTGTTTACATCGTGCACCACCCGCACTTCGTCCCCCACCTGAATAGTTAAGGGGACTACTATGCTTTGGATTCCTGATAGGTTAATACTAGTCATTGAATTTTAACCTCCACTCATCGTGACCAATCTCTGCATCGATCATCTCTTGCGTAGGGTGTTCGTCTTGTAGTTTAGTAACAACCCAGTCAGCAATATACATTGCCTCCTCGACTGTGTACTCTAAGCCCGATATGTTGAAGCCTCGGTCTGTTCGTTCGATCTCTAAGTTTGCTTTTGCTAGTGTCATTTTTCACCTTCTTTCATTTGCTTTAACGCTTTTAGTTGCATCTTTTTTGCTTCTAGTTGCTTGGCGTGAAACTCAATCGAATATTCTAGGTCTTTAATCATTTCGTTTAGTGCATCATTATTCATTCCATTTCCTTTTCTGTTTGTATTTTTGATAATTCAAGTGAGTAATCTTCTTCTTCTTCTTCATAACCCCAGTAAGAATCTGGTGGGTCGATGGGTGGGTCAATCATATTTATCCTTTCAATAACTATTTTTATTACAATTCATTAGTGCCCGTCAACTATATTCGTGCACCAGTTTCGTTGATAAGTTGTCTAAACTCCTTGTCGTTGTACAAGTCCTCAAACATTCTCAACTCTTCCTCTCGCTCTGATATTTTATTTACTTCTTCTGGCATTTTATTCTCCTTCTTCTTTAATAATTTCACACCATTCTTTACATGATGAACAGATGTAAAAGTCCCCTAACTCATGCGTAGATACTCCACAACATTCACTTAACTCTTCTTCCATTTCATTCTCCTATCTCGTGGATTAAAACGTAACCACACTCGCCACAGGTAACTACGTTGAAACCCTTACTTTGTATTTTGTGTAATAGTATAACTTGGTCGTGAAGATCGTAATTGTCACCCGTATCTTCACAGAATAAGTCTGGAAAGAAACAAGGTTCTTCAGTGAATCCACAGTGTGGACAGGTTATGTCATTCATTTGTATCCTCCTATAAAGATTCTCTTATATCTTTAACATCTAATCCTTTTGACTCAAGGGAGTCCAACACGCTTACGGGTATCTCGAAAACACCATCGTAATCGATCAACTCTTTGCCCTCAAACCATAGACCACCGGTTTCATATATTCCGTTACCAAGATTGTCGGCATCATCTGACACTAGCTCGAAATATCCACTGCCATTGTAATTGTATCCGATTGATAGCTCACAATCTGTGTTGTAATCTTTTACTTTTTCTTTCCATTCTCTACCATATTCCATTTTGTTTTCTCCTGTTTTAATTAAATTAGTAGCGGTTAACCTATACACCGCAAGGTAAAAAGGCGGTAACGGCTTTTTCATACTGCGAAGTTGCCGGCACTCCGAGCCCCCGTCATTCCTTTATAATCCTCTCCTATGATCGCCTTAATAAAATTATAAAGGTGTTGTTAGTTGCTTACCTCATCGCAAAAGAATAAATCCTGCAAAGAATACTCGTTAGTTTCATGGTTAATACGTCTCAAGTAATCATCAAGTTTATTGGGGAATCTATTATCCCCCCAAGCCTTGGCAATAACCTCTCCATCTACCACAATGGCAACGCATTTCATCCCTCTGCTGGTCACTCCACCATGCCAACCGCCTTTTTTGACAGTTAGCCAGTATATCTCGCCCCTGTGCCTTCCCTTTGTATCAAGCCCGCAACAGTCATCAAGATCATCTTCATTCCAGTCAAACCATCTTGCACATACATCACGAGCAAAACCCGATCCCATCCAAGCCGATTTGACGTCCCATTCTGCAAAATTTACAACACTCATTTGCTTATCTCCTGTTTTAATTTAAATCCTAAGACCGCATCACTGCGGTTTCGCCGTCTACGGCTCATCAGTTAGGCTACTCGTATTGTATCCACGCCCGAGTTTTCTATTTCGTAACAATGCACCTCATCGTGCAAACTAAGACAACGCTTTTCGGCTTCATCTTCTTTCGTGTATACAAAAGCTTCATCCTTGATCTTGCAGTAATTATGTTGATGTTCTCCCATAAAGTACCGCTCTCTCATACTTGTAGAGAACCACACCACATAAACCTCACGCATAGCCTTTATATCTAGTATTTGTTTTATTGTCATACTTTCTCCTATTTTAATTTAAATCCTAAGACCGCATCACTGCGGTTTCGCCGTCTACGGCTCATCAGTTAGGCTACCATCCTCTTAACTGTTC
>Ga0181419_1000590_pt1 | contig 12763 bp, 5 predicted proteins | sample 42SPOviralmetaG_FD_130144 | JGI IMG/M metagenome (GOLD analysis project Ga0181419, IMG submission 130144) | Marine viral communities from the oligotrophic San Pedro Time Series (SPOT) site, San Pedro Channel, CA, USA - 42 SPOT_SRF_2013-04-24 | ecosystem: Environmental > Aquatic > Marine > Strait...
AGGTTCACTCCTATGTCTGTAATAGCCTTCATTGTACCAGTTACTATAATATCTAGGATAACTGGGATACGATACAATATTATAATAAACATTTGGTTTAATCATGTTTATAGGTAATCTCAAGGTGTCACCTTGCTCTGTTACAGCTAACACGTGGGTTATCTGTATTTTAGGTTTTTTAGTGTGTGTTCCGCAACTACTTACAGTAGCAGCTAGAACAAAAAGGGCAATTTTCCATAGTTTCATTTATTTACAGTTTTAAAATTTTATTTTATTTTTAAATTTAATTTTAGAAAAATTAATATTGTTTTTAAATTTATTTTTATATGTAGATTTATTATTTTTTTGCTGTTGCGGTCCAATCTCCCATTCACTCCACCCTGCAAACCTAGCTACACGTTGCCACATTTCCATTTCATCAGTCAAGACACCTTTCATGTTTTGTGTTTTTCTAATTATTCTATCCGCAGGGAAATTAGTAGCAGCCGATATAATGTTTGCTCCAGCTAAATACGCGGGGTTATCAATATCCATCATACTCATATTTCTCATATCATCTTTATCATACGTAAGAGATGTTGCTGTATTTCTTAATTTTCTAATCTTGCTATCAATAGGTGGTATAAAATCAAAAACTTCCATCGCTGCTTTATTATAATCAGGTCTTGATTTTTCAGATTCAGATTTAATTTTAAGCATTATATTTTTTAAAGTAGAAACACCTGCTCCACCAATACCCATACCTCTTAATATAGAATCAGCCATACCATTTGCTATCCTAGATTTTTTCATATCTTCCTTTGTAGGATCAGGATTATCTTCCCATATATTAGTAAACAAAGCGTTTTGTAAAGCATTAAACATTAAGTTTTGTACAAAACCATAATACATTACTTTAGAAATATTTGTTTTATAATCTCCTCTTCCCTTAGTTAAATCTAATATAGCAGATTTTTGTAATCGAGCATACTGCATAGGTGTGTTAGCAAATGCTAAAACTAATCTACCTAAGGAGCTAGATTGTTCCATACTAATTTTAGTAACATTAGCTGATTGTTGAGAGACTTCTGATATTTCTCTAAAATCTTTAAAAGCTTTTTCCTTAGCTTGAGCTTCACTTAAACCTTGCTTTTTATATGTATTTATTCTATTTCTATAAAACGTAGCACCACCTGAGGCAATAGCAAAACTATCAGCTATTCTAGTAAACATAAAACCTTTAGATAATAAATAATTTACAGCTCCTTTAGCGCTGTTTGTAGAAGACTTTGCTGCATCAGCTATTTCTGATTCACTAACGTTTAACTTTAAACCATTACGCCTGTCAACTAAGTAGTCAGAGTTCATTATTTCCATAAAGTCTTTCCAATACTGAGGTTGATTAGCTAAAGCTTTACCGGCTTTTAATGGATTATTGTCTGTCCAGTTGATATAGTTTATAGAAGATATTGTTTGAAGTACCGCAGATCTAGCATTTAAGAACATTGTAACACCATTAGCGTTGTTAATCCAATCAAGAGCTCTATTTTCTAAAGCGTTTGCCGAAGGTTTTCTATTAACGCCTGTTTTCATTCTACCTAACATATTTTCTAAAGCTACTCTATATTTGCTACCGTATAAAGCTTCTAATTTATTTAAATTTTCTTTAGAATATATTTTATTTATATTTTCAGTATAACCTGTGGCTTCTAAATATTTAGCTCTACCACCTTTGTTTAACCCAGTTCTAAGATCTGTAGCTATACTTCCCGCTAACCACTCTTTAGGTGGAGCAGGATAGCCTTCACCTTTACCAAGTTCTATTAATTGTTCTGAAAAAGCATTTAATTCAGGGTTTTTTTCTATTATATTACTAAGTTCTTTAAGATCTCTTTTAGACAAACCTTCTACTTTCATACCTTGTTTGTTCCACGTATGAACTCTAATAGCTTGTTCAAATGTAAAACCTTCAATAGCTTCTTTTCTTAAATCTTTTGGTACAACTTTTAATTGCTTTTTTAAAGCTTTGAAACCGGAGGTTAAAGCTACTCTATCTCTAACCAAAGCGTCTTCAGCTTTATTAAATGGATCTAAAATGTTTTCTTTATACCATTTTCTTTGAGCATCACCTTTTTTACCTTTTCCTAATGTAACATCTATAAGACCATTTAAATCAGCTGCAGAATCTGGTATAAACAATTGCCATTTTCTTTTATTTTTACCTATAGTTTTAGCTCTTATATCAGAAAACTCTTTAACACTTTCAACACCACTAGATTGTTCTAGTATATCATTAAACTCTTTAGATAAATCTTTAGATGCAAAACGTTCTTTAATTTTTTTAGCATTTTCTTTATCTTTTTTAGATAATTCTGAAAATAAATCCCCTTGATTCATTTTTTTATAATTTAATATACCAGCTTTTTTAGCAATTTTATCGTTATTAGTTTTAACTTCTTTATAATCTTTAGAATATTCTATTCTTTGTTTAACTTGTATTCCATCAGAATTTAATTTAGAATTAGGAGTTTTTAATATTATAGCCTTTTGTTTAGGTTTTAAAGAATTAACAATAGCCTCGGCCATATTATTACCTTTTCTATAGCTTCCAATAGGTATTTGATTTATAGCATCTCTACCTAAAAAAGTTAATGGATCATAAAAATCTCTTTTAGAAGCTCCAGTAACATCTTTAGCTTCTCTCATTCTTTCAGAAATACTAGCTTGCTCTAACTCTAATACAGCTTTATCTACTCTTTCTATTAAAGTTTCTTTGTTAATTTTTTTGCTAATAAAATCATTCATATGAATAACTATATCTTTATTAGCTTGAAATAACTCTCTTAAATGCTCATTGTGCAGTACTTTTTCTCTATTTTTGCCTTTTAAACTTTGTTCAGGTTTCATATTAAAACTACGCATTGGAACCATACCTTTAAATATACCAGTAGCTCTATTTACCTGCGCTTCCATAAGATCAACGACATCAGACAAAGTTTCTTTATTAGGTTTTTTTATAACTTTGTCAACTAATGATTGATATGCATTTTTTAATAAAGCAACATTTGCTTCTAAAGTTTTATCAATGCTAAAACCTTCTGCTGACAACAATTTTTCAACTTCTTTTCTAGCCTCAGCAGGTGTTATATTTTTTTGACTAACTATACTTCTTATTTTTCCACTAATACCTTGTTTTCCCCAGTTTCTTGGCCCATATATAGCTTTTAAATCTATAGTTTCACCTAATTCATTTTTTAATTGTTTTCCAGTTCCTATTAAAACATCTTTACCATATACTTTTTCTAATAACTTAGAATAATCTTTTTGAGTTTTATATTCTTTATATGTTAAAGGTCTACCTTGTTGTGTAAACCTAGTGTCTCCAAAACCAACAGCATCAATAATAGTCTGCTGCATATTTTTAGGTAGTTCGTTAAATTTCATACCCTCAGGTATCATATCTTTAACAAATTGTTTATTAAAACTTTTAACTCTTTTTCTTGAAGCTATAGTGTTTTTGCCACCTTCTGATAATCCTAGTCTTTTTCTAGTAGGCCTCCATTTTGTTTCTTCAGAAATTATTTCTTTTTTAGCTTGATCTAGGCTTATGTCAAAATCTTTAGCATATTTTTCTATGTATTTAATTTCTAATAAAACTTGTTCTTTGTTTAATTTATCAATATAAGAAATAACGTCTTTTTCTTTTCCAGTAAATAATATAATATTGTCTAAAGCTTCTTTTAATTCTTCTGGTTGTCTATTGAATAAAGCTTTTTTATCTTTAATATTTGTTAAAGTTTTTAGTTTATCCATAAACTTTTTAGCTGGTCTTAATAATTTAGACGCTAAAATAGGAGATTTACCATCTGATACAAATTCTATTACTGTTTCTAACGCTGGATTTCCTTTAAATTCTTTTTTTAATATTTTAGTCTTTGCTTGATTTGTAGCAGCTTTACCAAACTCTTGTTTTATAGCTTCTAATCTAGGATTTAATTGATCGTTTATTCTTTCTAATTTACCATTTGGTAAAGTTCTTCTATTAACAAAATCTTTCCATACTTCTAAATTAAAAGGTTGCTTAACCTGTTCAGTTAAACCCTGTTTTGATTTACCTAATTTTGCATCTGTTCTTATATCTGATTCTTTATAAAAAGCTTTTATTAAAGCTCTTTTTACACCAGTTGCTTTACCGGTAGACATAATGCTTTTAGGAAACGCATCATGTATTGTTTTAGCATTAGCAGGTTGAGACATAAATTGAGGTGTAAATTTTTCTTCAATAATTTTCTCAATTCTATTTTTAGTATTTTTATAATTAACTCCTGTTAATTCGTTAGCAGAGAGTTTATTAATAATAGCGTCAACTTCTTTTTCAATATCAAACCTTTCTGAAACATCTAGTTTGCCTTCTTTATCTTTAAAAGCGGTCTCAACAACAACATCTTTTTTTTCATTTGTTAATTCCTTAACGCTTTCATCTTCTAAAGATTTACGAATTTTATTAAAATTAGGATTATCTTTATAAAAATCTATTAATCTTTTTTGTATTATTCCAGGTGTATTTAAATAAGCACTAATACTTTCATAAGGCTTCCCATTTTTATCTACTAGTTTTTGTTGATCAAACTTGTCCATTAAGTCTCTTAAACCTCTTTTTTCAGCTGTAACAAATTCAAAAACAATATCTTTAATTTCTGATTTAGAAAAATTTTCTAATGTAGGCATTTTTCTATCTATTTCATTTTCCCATTTATAAGCCATTTCAGCTATAACCTTGTCTCTTTTAGCTTTATTAGCTTCTTTATCTACCCACAACTCTTTGTTTTCTCTATAAGTTTTATCAGTTTGTTGAAATAAATCTTTTGATGCTTTTGTTTCTTTTTTTACAGTTTCAACAGCTTTTTTAGTATCCGCATATTCAATTCCTAAAAAATCAATCTCTTCTAATCTAGCTAATGTCGATGCTTTAACTTCTAATTTAGTTCCTTTTCTAGCGGATTGACCTAATGAAGCTAATAATTCTATAAATTCTTTTGCGTTAGTAGGTTTTGGAGCAAATTTACTCATACCAGTTTCTACTAATATATCTTTAATTTCTGCTGTAATTTCTTTTACAAAATTAGGTGCAACCTTACTATAATAAACATTTGGATTAGATAAAAATTCTGTCATAAAAGCTAAATATTCTTCAGAATTTAATTCCTTATCTTTACCATATTTTTCTTTAATAGCTTCCATAAGCTCTGCACCTTTGTAATCACCTATTTCAAAGTCTTTAAAAAGAACTTCCATTTTTTTAGTAAAGTTTCTTTTAGCTGTAGGATTTTTATCAAAGTATGCACCCATTGCTATGTGAGTAAATTCATGTAAAGGTTTACCTGCATTGTATTTAGATTTGTCAAAATAAACAGTATTTGTATTAGGATCCCATTCTGCTGTGTTGCCAGTATCTTTACCATTAGCATCTTTTTCAAAGTATTGATTTCTAAATTTTTCACCACTACCAAACTTAGTATTAAAACCTTTAAACTCAGGTATAACATTTTGTATAGCTTTAGTCATAGGATCTGTAAACCTTTTCTTAAAGTTAGTTTCAAACTCAGGGCTGTTAACATTCAAATCACCTTCATAAGCTTCGTTTAAATATAAATTTTGTAAATTTATTTGTGCGGATTCTAATGCTTCATATTTTTTCTTATCAGCTGGGCTTAAATCTTCTTTAGTTCTTTGTCTAGCAAAAACTTTACCATCTGGATTAGTTGACTGTATTAAATCTTTTCCTAATAGCTCTTGTTTTTTAACTTCTATATCTGTTATAGCCTTAAGCTTAGCGCCAGTAGACATAAGATCAGTTTTCTTAACACTTCCCACGCCTGCTATACCAAACACCATAGAATTAACTAAAATTCTTCTAGTTGTTTCGCTAAGATCCCCATACAAAGCATTAAACTCATTAGCAAAATTTGCATTATCCATTAAGTCTTCATATCCTAAACCAACTGTAGTAGCTAACTCACTAGATAAAGCACCGATAACACCAGCTTTAGGAACTTTTTCAAAAAATGGATTGAGAGCTGGTAGTCTACCACCAGTTATTTTACTTAATGTTAGGGGTTTAGCAAGCATTCTACCAACACCAAAAGACAAACCAGTACCAGCTTCAAAACCCACAAGTTGCATATTTGCTTCTTCAATGGCTAAAGACATGCCTTTTGATTGTAGTATTTTAGCCATAAGATTTTCATAACCTGTACCATTTTTTAAAGCTTGAGCCATCCACTTAGAACCTTTCACAATATTCATAGCGCCTCCAGTAAGAGTAGTTAAAGCTATTATCTTACCAATCACTGGCATCATTTGACCCGTTCCTTCTTCAACCTCTTCCATAAAGGTTCTTTCTATATTTTCTTTTTGCTCATCTGTAAATTCAATAGCATCAGAAGGATTAGCTGTATTATACTCTCTAGTAACCTCATCAATTCTGTCAAGCATAAACCTATTTCTTTTACCTTGACCTAGTGTAGATAAATTTTCAGCTTCTTCAGGTGATGCTCCAAATTCCATAGCTGTAGCAATAACTGCGTTTTGAGCTATGTTTTTTATAAAACCAGGTTTTTCTAAAGCAGCAGGATCTGTATTTTGATAAATCATATCATAAAGACCTAATAAATCCCCGTCTACATCATCTAAAGATTGTTCACTAGCTTTAAGATAATTAATATCTTCTTCAGATATAACATCTTTCCATATTTTAGAATCAAAAAATCCTTCAAAGTTTCTTGAAGAAAAACCTAATTGTTTTAATTTAGCCACGGAAACCTCAGTTGCACCTTTATCGTCAGCAAAAATACCTGCAGAGTTTAATTTCCTTTCTAATTCAGTGGGCATTGTTAATTTAGAAAAATTAAATGGAATTATTTTTTCACTATCTTCTTTAACTAAATTTTGTTTTCTTAAAATCTGAGAATCAAAATATTGTATCAAAGCCTCTTCATCGGTCAAACTAGGATCAGAATTTTTTATAGCGCTAACACCGACTGCTGATTTAGCTTTTACTGTGTTTTTTGCTTTTAATATTCTATCAATAGAAGATTGAGTGTATCCGTTTTTAAGAAATGTACTTTTTAAAGACTCATCAACTTTTGTAACTCGCACTGGTTCGCCACCTGGTGCCATCACTGAAGTTGTTGTAGTAGCGTTTCTTTTTATTGATTCGTTAGATTCTTTTATTATAGCCTCTTGTTCAGCAAGCTGTATATTGAGAGCTTTTAGTTTGCTATCGTATTTTTCATCTTCCTGATTTAAACTATTTATTTGACTTTGAGTTTTAGTAATATTTTTTTGTGCTTCTCTAATTTTAGCAACTTCATTTATTTTAGCTTGCTCTCTTCTAGACTTAGAATTATAAAAAATATTTACTTGTTCATTTTTAAACTCATTGTTTAAAGTATCGTTTTCTAAAGCTAATCTAGCATTATTTATTTTTTGATTTGTTGCAACTGTATGTTGTAGAGCTTCAAATGCATCTTTAGAATACATTTTATCAAAATCATGTTTTGAAATTTTTAAACCTGTTTTTTTAACCACATTTTCATAAGCAGCATCTTGTATTTTATGTATTTCGCTTGTATAATCATAACTAGCATTTTCCGAATGGCTAGAAAAAGGTAAACCAAAATTTTTAGGACTTAACAAAATATTTTTATACATACCTTCTGTAGTATCTAAAATATTCTCCATTTCACTAGCATCTAATTTTCTGGTTTTTGGCTTATTAAGTATTCTACCAGTTTTAGAAAATATAGGCTTATAATCTTTATCTATATCAATTTCAAAATAATCCTCTGGAATAATGTTAGATTTTTCATAAACAGCTAATTCTTCTTTTGGCAATGTAGATCTATATGTTTTTTCGCTTTCTATAGCTATTTGTGCAGAAGTAAGAGGAGCAATTTTATCTCTTAACGGTTTAGGTATATTAATTTTTGATAAATCCAAAGAACCATCTTCCAAATTGGAGACCATATTTGTTTCCGACCCCGTATTTGTCTCTGTGTTTACAGGGCCTAATTGAAAATTTTCTCCATGCTTTTTTTTAAGTTTTGATTTATAAGTTTCTAAATCATAACCTCTTTTTTTAGCTTGAGCTTCTATATCAGCTTCAGTATAAGTTACACCGTTAATTATATAATCTGTCATATTAAATTTTATTAAATATTAATCAACATTAAAAGGATCTTGCTCTTCTCTAATTCTTTGTATTTCAGATTTTAAATATGATTTTTCTTTAGCACTAAGTTGATCACCATATTCTAGTAAAACTTCTAAATTAGATACCGTATCACTAGGGTCGTAATTTTCAACTTTCATGGCTTTATCACCTCTTATAATCCAAAGAGCTTTTGAATCACCTGATTTAATATCATCTAAAGTAGCTTTTGCATCGATAACATCTTTATTTGTTTCCCCATATTTATCTAAAAGTTCCTTGTAAGTTGCTTCTTGTACTTTTATTGCCCCGTCTTTACCCATAGCGCTTGTTTTTTTACCCAAGCTTTTACTTAACGTTTCTACAGCGCTATTGTATGATACAGGTGAAAAGTCTCTACCAGAAGTAGGTGATTGTGGTATTTTAATATCTATTAAGTTATTAATTCTATTTTTAACGTAACCTAACGGATCAACACTAGGATCATCGTTATATAGTTCAGACTCTGGAATAGTGTTTGAGTAACCAGCAATATCATCAGGAACTTCGTTTTTTAAAAAATGTTTTTTATATGCTACACTAAAAATATCTTTTTCAACATCAGTAAGTGGATCGTTTAAATCAAACTGAAAACCATCTTTATCTTTTAAAGCAGCTTTAATTTCTTCTGGTAAATTTTCTTTTGTATATTTTCCATTAAAATATGGATTATCAATAAAATCCTGTATATCAAATCTTATATCTTTAAATTGAGAATTGTTAAAAGCTATAGCACTAGTATTATCTTTGTTTGTTTCTAACATTTCTTTTATATCAGCATTCATAACCATATTAAATTCAGAATCAAATATAATTCCATTTCTACCAAATTTATTAACAGATCTTTCTGTTGCATATCTCATGTTTCCAGTTTCTGGATCAATTTGTTTATCGAAACTTTTAATTCCTCCTAAAAACTTTGGCTTTATACCACCTTTATAGTCTCCATTATCATTAGTTGGAAAAACAGTTCCCATTTCAAGTTTAGCAGCTTTATTGTTTTCTGATTGATTCGGTATAGTAATAAGCAACTCGTCTAAACCTTTGCTTATTCTTTCAAGTTTTTCAGCATCAAAACTTTGAACTATTTTACCTTGATCGTCATACACATCCCAAACTAGTTTTTTAACATTTCCATCAACAAATCTAGGTTGTCTTTTACCTGGTAACTGCTGGGCAAATATTGATAAACCTTTTAAAATATTAGGATCCATACCTCCATATAAACCACCTTGTTGATCTACATTCATTATTTTTTCGTCCATACCATCTACGTAACTAGCAACGTTTGCTATAGAGTTTTCTACACCCATAACACTAGCGTAGATTTCATCTCTTTTTATTCTATCTGCAGAAGGATTTTCGCTCGTTCCAAACTCAATAGATGTAGATAAACTTTCAAACTCTTTTATTAAAGGATTGTAAACACTAGACCAGTCAGTATCTTTGTATTTGTCATCAGTTATGTTTAAGTTTCTTCTTAAAGTTGATACTTCTTTATTTATACGTTTTATTGTTAATTTATTTTCAGCTTCTTTTTTTTCATTTTCTTTTCTTCTTCTTTCAGCAGCTTGAGCATAAGATTGCGCAACACCAGCAAAAGAACCAGCAATAGTTTGCTGTAAGTTTTGAAAAGATTTAGCTGTAGTTGTATCTACGTATTGCTGTGGATTTCTATAACTCATATTTATATTTTTAACTTATACCACCGGGTGTAACGATAGCATCGCTTATATTTATGTTAGTATTAATTAAACCGCTACCGGTGTTTACTTTCCCGCATTCATTGTTCCGTATGCGCTCATATAACTACCGGCTATTGATGTTAAACCACCTATAGCACCTGTAATAGCAGATGTTCTATCAGATTGAGCTTGAGCTTCACGAGCTTGAGCTCCTGATATTTGAGCAGAAACTCTATCAAGTTTACCAGCTTCTCTGTTTTCTTGAGCATTAAACATAAACGATTTACCTTGAGCTTGCGCTCCTTGAACTCTAGCACCTTCTGATAAAGCAATACCTTGCATTCTCTGAGCTTCAGCGGTTTTCATTTGTTGTAGTTGTTGTTCACCCTGTGCTCTAAGTTTTTCGTTAGCAGCTTCTTGTTGTTCTATATTTGCACTAACGCCTTGTTTGCTTTTTAATGCAGCTTGGGCTAATGCTGTTGCACCACCAGCGCTTGCACCTGTTGCTCTTAAAGTATCCAGCGTATTTGCTAATGCAACATCAGCTTCTTCAATTTGCATTTCAGCAGCTTTAGTTGCTACACCTAAACTAGCGTATGGATTAGACATACCACCACTTAAGTCTTCAGCTAAGTTACTTAAATTTGAAACACCTTGATAAGGGTTTATAATAGCTTGTCTACTGTTTTCTAAACTAGTAAGCTTAGCATTTAATCTTCTTTTTTCTCTAGCAGCAGCTCTTGCTCTTCTTTTAGCTGAACTTGCACCGAATATACCACTTACAAAGGATAATCCACCTGAGATTATTCCCGCTGTTACCATTGACATAGGCTTTATTTTATTTGTTTATATTTATCATATGCTTTGTAAGACTTACATGTAAGCATATCTTCTAATTGTTCTATATTAGTTATATTATTTGGATTTGGATGTACATTTATAAAAACTGAATCCTCTATTGCATGTATAACTCTTTTTGCTCCAGCGGGAGCATTAACATAACAAGGAGCAATATAATTATTTGTCCCTTGATCAGTAGCTACAAGCAGCTCTCCTTTCATTAAAAACCAAGTGTGACTGTATTTATGCAACTTACCAATAACTATACCACCTTTTTCCATTAACATTTCTCTAATGTATACACCTTCTGAAAAAGAGTGTTTTAACGGAAAAAACTCAGAATTACCTTTTACAATATTAGGATGATTGTTTTTTAATAATTCTGTTTCTAGGTTTTCAATTTTTTCTCTAGTTATTTTTACTAGTTTTTTATTCATTTAATTTAATATGATGATTCTACAATATCAGATGATACCGCAAATAATTCTTTTTTAGTTGTTGGATAGTCGCTATTAACAAGTTTTATTTTAGCTTCTGTAAAGAAACCTTTTAATCCTGTAGAAGATGGTCCCCATAGTATTTCACCTTCAGTAGCAGGTGAATTATTTATTAAGTTTGCAAAAAACTTGTTTTCTTTTCTTTTAAAATTGTTTACAAATAAACTTGATTCTAAGGAGCTTAATGTTGTTTGTAATGTGTATGCACCAACTGGAACAGAAACATCACCAGAGCTAGCTACCATGCTTTCTAACTGCCAACCACCACCTCCTTCGTAGTTAATTGTTTTAAAGTTTTTAACTAAAGATGGTTCTTTATTTAAAATAACCGTTACGTTTGAGTCATAAGTAGTTCCATAGAAACTACCATAGCTACCAGTGTTGTGTAACCAAAGTTGTCCATTTTTTAAACTATAAAAATTATTTTGTAAACTAACTAAAAAATCAGGTTTATAATTAAAAAAGCTTGTCCAACCTAAAACTCCTTCGTCAAAAGATAGTGTTTTATATGTTTCATAACTTACAGGATCTGTTGGTAAAGGCCCCACATTAGAACCTTGTAAAGATAAAACATAATTTTTGTTATGTATATCCCATGCGCCTCTTATTGTAGTAGAGTTAGCCAGTTCATCTCTAAAAAAGTCATGCATACCGTATGATGATATTTCTGTAATACCATCAGCTGATAATCTTAGTACACATCCTTTTTTTCTATCTGTAAAATATTTTCTGTAACCATATACAGCAAAACTAAATGGATCTGTAGCAATACCGTATTCACCCGCATAAGCTACTATTTGACCTATAACTAAATTACTAGAAGTTACAGTTCCATTGCCTTCTGCTGAATATATAGCGTCTTTATCTATTAAAGCTCTACTAACTTTGTCTTCTTGAAATATTATTAAATTAGTATCTTCTGCATAAAGCTTTTGTATTGAACCATTTGCTGGATCTGTAGATCTAGTTATATCTTCGCCTACAGAAAACTGATTAGTATTGTTTATACCTGTTCTTGAGTTAAATATACCTGAGTATATTAAAGTGTTAAACCTATGTTGTTGTTTAGTGTTTTCTTCATCTAAATAAGCTTTAACACCAAAATCAACTGTTGTATTGTTGTAACCACCTCTAATTCTAGACTCTTCAATATACCAATCATTTGCTGCTGAAGGTGTGTACCCTCCAGGTACATTGGCAAATGGGGCTGTAGGTTTTACAGCTTGATCAACTATATTTTTAATCTTTTTAATTAAAAAAGTATTAAAATATTTTACTTCTATTATTGCCATAATTTTATTATCACTTATTTTAACATGTACTTACAATAGTTATTATACCGTTAGTACCCACTTTAAAAAAATTTCTATTACCAAACCCTGTATTACTACAGTTATAAGAATAATAAAATGCTGGGGCTAAAGGTGAACTACTTCCGTTGGGACCAGTTCTTATTTCATCACCAACTGTAGGACTAGAACTTGTTTGGTTATAATAAACAGATTGACCGC
>Ga0181419_1000594_pt1 | contig 12736 bp, 19 predicted proteins | sample 42SPOviralmetaG_FD_130144 | JGI IMG/M metagenome (GOLD analysis project Ga0181419, IMG submission 130144) | Marine viral communities from the oligotrophic San Pedro Time Series (SPOT) site, San Pedro Channel, CA, USA - 42 SPOT_SRF_2013-04-24 | ecosystem: Environmental > Aquatic > Marine > Strait...
CTGCCACCTTTAATGTTCATTCTGTCAGGTCTGAGTAGATGTAACTCTTTAGGTGTTCCTTGATCTGATCCTACTTTAAGAATGTAAGCGTTACCGCTAAGAAGTAAAAAACCAAAAATGCTGTTAAAGAACTCACTATGTGATTGCAAGGGATTAGGTCGGCTCATAAGGGTGACGATAGGGTGACTATCTAAGACCTGATCCCCTGCTTTCACCATAAATGGTACTGCGCTAGCACCTTTGGCTATTTCATTTACGCATCTATAAACGATGCTGTTTTTCATATAGCCTTCTTCGGCTAAATCTTCGTAGGAATAATTTTTTGACTTGGATGTACCAACTCCAAAATATCCAACCATGTTACCTACATCTTTCTTTTCAGAAGGTTTAGGTATGAATGCATTTCTTATATTGTCCAGTATTGTTGCCATTAGCTAATTCTCCAATTTATATCCCCTCTTGATTTGCTTAGTTCGGTTATACCCCATACTAAAGCATCAAGTCTATCAGGGGAAGGTCTGGTTTCACCTGTATAAGAACACATTTGTGACTCTAACTCAGCAAAATATCCGACATGGTGAACTCGCTTCTGCTCGTATAAGGCGCTTACAGGCTCTGCTCTTGTGAGTTTACCTCTAGTTGCCCTTACTGACCTATAAGGTATATTACTGTCTATACCTCTTAAAAGTCTTTCTACCAAGTCTCCTCCGTTGTTGACTTCTGCTACTATTCTATCAGCACCCCACTCATAGAAGCAATCAATAGCTACTCTACCCCATTTATCAGGTGAATACTTTCCAGAAACATCTTCCAATACATAGTATCGCTCATTGTAATCTTTACCTACCACAACAATGCCTGTTTCATCACTATTCTCGTTAGCTGTTACAGCAGGGTCTATAGCTACAATTATTTGTTTTAAATCTCTTTCTTCATCTTCATGTATTCTTGCTTCTTCTATCATGGAGTTTGACCATAAAGCACCCTCCATATCCTCTATGACTTCTGCATATAATTCTTGTCTACCTAGTGTTGTACCTTCATATCTTTGTTTCAGCATTGTTAATGCGCTATCTGCTAAGTTAGCTTCATTTTCAAATGTACTGCCGGATGTTACTTGCACATCTTCTCTTAAAATTAATTCTTTTATTATTTTTGTTGGTTTAGGTGTTGTTGTTATTACACATTGTGGATTATCTCCAAGACGCAAACCAAACATTAACTGATCAAATGCTTCAGGATATCTCCATGCTGCCAATTCATCTGCCCATGCTCTATGGAACTGTGGTCCTCTTAATCTTTCTGGTTCTGATGCTGCATAACCAATTATTTTAGAGCCATTATGTAATCTTATTTCAGAGGTACTTTGTGAGTAACCTTTTCTATCTTTCTCTTTGCTAAAACAATCATCAGGAATAATTGTCATTAAACCACTTGGTCCACCAAAACAAACTCTTCTTAAATCTCCATGTGTTGGTGCTACTACTGCGCTAATAGTGTTTGGATTTCTTAGTGCATATAATGCTATGTCTTGTGCACCTGTTCTTGTTTTACCCCAACCTCTGCCTGCTAATATCAGCCATATATAATGTTTTTCTTTTGGTTGTAGTTGTTTGGCTCTAGCTGTTTTAAGCCATTCAGTGTACAGGCTGATCGTTTCCTTCTCTGCGTTTGTCTGCAACTGTGTCAAGCAGTTCCATAGCTTCTCTGAAGGCGCTGTTTTGTAAGTTTCCATTTATTTCTACATTATGTGTTACTTCTCCAAGTGCTAACTTGGCTAATCTTTGTGCTGATAAGGCAGCATTTGCTAAAGCGTGCAATTGGCTTGGTATAAAACCTTTTTTTCCTTCATTTAATTCATGATTATTCTTAGCCAAGTTTTGACCTACTGTAGTTAATAAGGCTTTGGCTAAATTTATGCTATTAGTGTCAAATTTATGTGATTCTTCTGTTAAATCTTTCTGTCTTTGTTTATCTAAGTTAATAAGATATTCTTGTTGAAATTGTTCTCTTTGTGTTTTCCAATCATCTTGTTGTGCATTTCTATATAGAGTTGACTTAGCTACTTTAAACTTGAGAGCAAGTTCTTCTAATGTATAGGTTTTACGATTACCTGTTTCGTCATCAAAACCTTGTACATATAATATTCTGATCTCGTTCTTAAGATCGTTACTTAGTTTATTATATTTACTTTTCTTAGCCATAAATTCTCAATATTTCTCAGAATCATACTTCAAAAGATTCCAAATTGGAAATAATGTTGTATTATTCCATATACAGTTATGATTAAAATTGCAATTATAGGACATGGATTTGTTGGTAAAGCAGTAGACTTTGCATTTACACATCCACACTTAGAAAAAACAATAATTGATCCTATCTACGATACACACAAAGAATGTTTAGAAAAAGATATATATGATATTGCTTTTATATGTGTACCAACTCCTACTGATACTCTTACAGGTAAAGTAGATGCGACTATAGTTAATGATTATGTAGAGTACATACTTAGTAAGACTGCCACTAAATTAATTGCTATTAAATCCACAATTACTCCTGATGTTGTTAGTAACCTATATAAACATAAGGAATCAAATAGACTTATTTATAACCCTGAATTTTTAACAGAGCGTTCTGCCAATGAAGAATTTGTAATGTCTGAATATCATATTGTGGGTGGTCTTAAAGATACTTGTAACCATCTTATACAGATTTATAAAGACTACTCTATGTGTGAAGCTAAAGAATATATAAACGTAACACCGCAAGAAGCATCTTTTATAAAATATTCAGTAAATTCTTTTTTAGCTACAAAAGTTATTTTTTTTAATCAGCTATATGAGTTATGTCAAACACATAACGTCTCTTACAACTCAGTTATGAAAGGCATAGCTATGGATAAAAGAATAGGTGCAAGCCATACAAAAGTGCCAGGTTATGATCTAAAAAAAGGTTTTGGTGGTGCATGCTTACCTAAAGATACACTTGCACTCTTAAAATTCTCAAATGAAAGTATGTCAATACTCAGCACTATCTTGGACGTAAACAATACTATAAGAAAAGATTACGCTTTAAACGAAAGAGAAAAAGCTAATAAAATTACATTTAATCAAAACTAATATCCTCCCAATTGGTAGCCAGTCTTTGATTGGTAGGTAAAAACCTATATTGATTAAAATTATATTGAAATTTAGCTTCTCCAATCTTTCCATATAAATCTTGTTCCCTTATCTTTCTAGTAATGACATTGGTTGTACTAGTTTCAAAATCTCTATGTACTGTTAGAACTGCATCAGCCATATTATGCCAATGTGCTGCTCCACTTATGTCATACGCAGAAGGTGGTGCATAATTACCATCAGTTCCCTTTTGTAGTTTTGTAGGGTGAGCAACTACCCATGTGGTTATATCGTATATACGACTAAATCTCTTACATAAAGATATAAAATCTCTTATATGTTCATCTTCTCTTGTATTACCTACACGCTTTGCACTTACTTCATTAAATGGGTCTATAACTAAACCATTTATACCATGTTTAAAAATACTACTTTTTGCTATTGATAGTATTAGGTCAATACTAGGAACATGATCTTTAGTTTCTATAAAATAAAAATGGTCGTGTATAAATTTAATAGATTGATCTAATTCTTCTTTATTCATTCTATTAGAAAACCCTTGGTCAAAGGCTTTTTGCTTGTACATTTGTGCCATCCTTCTTATGTGAAACTCAGTACTATGCTCAGGTGAGAATATTGCAAACTTCCATCCATGATTATCTGCCATCGTTATAAGAATCTGATCTAAGAATAAAGACTTACCATGGTTAGGTATGCCTGTAATAGTATGAAAAGTGCCTGTCATTATTTTATAAATGTCATCTAAACCATCTATACCTATTTCTAATGGCTTTATGTAATTACCATCATATAAGTCATGTAACTTTCCATAATAATCATTAGCAGTATATAAACCCTCTACAGGATATGGCTCAGCATTATCTAATATATCTTTTAACTTGGTCTCTCCATGCTTCATAAGTACATCGTTTGCATCTTTACAACCATCAGGTAATCTAACAAACCAAGATATATCTTTACCAAATCTGTGTAATAGTTCTTTGTGTAATGCTTTACCTGCACTATCCGTATCTGTAAATATAATTATTTTAGTTGCTTCTAAAGGACAGTTCTGTAAAGCCTTAAATCTAGCATCATTCTCATTATATTTGGCTTCTTTAGGTGCGCCATTAGGTAATGTTGTAGCTTGATAACCGACCATTTCACAAGATAAAACATCCATTTCTCCTTCCACAAAAACTATAGATTTTTTCTTATAAATACTGTCATAGTTATAAAGTATTTGTTTAGCACCTTTAGTTTGTTTAAAACCTTTATCTGCGGTTCTATATTTTATATTTTCTAGTTCGCTATTTTCATTGAAGTATTGAAAACCGAACCAACCTTTCTCTTCAAATATCTTAAATTTATCAACTACAGATTTTGTAATACCTCTAGACTTAAAAAAACTATACATTTTGTCCGAACTGTTTTGCTTTGGGCTTTGTGGCTTTGTATATGTTTGTTTAGGTAGAGTAAAAGGTGTTTTACCATTCTCAAAATAACTACCCCTCCATTCACAATGGTGGCAAAACCAAACAATACCTTCTGTGTTTATAGTAACTGTTAAAGGATTATCTCTATTGTTGTGTGGTGGCTGACACTCAGGACATTTAATTTTCTGTGAACCATGCTCTCTAGTTCTTAACTTTATTCCATGTTCTTCAGGTGACTTATTCATCTTTTATTTCCTTGTTGCCATTGTCTAATATAACGAGATGCTAAGTTGTCGTATTCAGGTGGTCGTTCTCTCTCTAATTGCAATTCATTAAGTGTCTTTGTAAATGCCCTAACTAAATGAATTATGTCCATATCCATAATATTTATGAATTCTTCTTTAGACTCTGAATAATACAAATGATCTTTTTCCATATCGTATGGAATTTTTCTTTCCTCTATTATTGATTGCAATGCTATTAATTTATTTACTTTCATTTTTACCCTGCCAAGTTATTTATTTTTGATACTTTCTTTACACCTGTCACACAACCCGATTCATCTGTCTCAAAATAATCCATCCACCTTTCACCATTCAACCAAGTGCTAGGATGTGGAATAAATTTATCTTCGGTTTGTTTGCTTTGTTCTGCAAATCTGTGTGTTCCATATAAAATCTTTTGGTAATGTTTCTCGTCATACTTAATAAAAATTTTATAAGATTTTTTCTTACCTATCTTTCTTGGATAGATAGTCCAAAATTTATTGAATACGTCTATATATTCTTCTTTTGTATAATCTTTAGTATTGGTGGTCTTGTGTGACCCATGGCTAGGTTCTACAACTACCCTATGGTCTTCTGCTACCCCTCCTAGTGTTAAATGGTATCTATTGCTTGTATAACCACCATTGTCTAAATACCTATGCTCTATTCTTAATAACCCTAGAGTTTCAAATTTCTTTATAGCTATCTTGACACTTTTATTTGTTTGTAACCCTATCATCTCCGCTATATGACCATATGAAGGATAGCATTTGCCTTTCTCATCACTATAGTTGGCTAAAATAACTAAGATAAATTTCTCTGTGGGTTTTAAGCCTTGTATCTTTAAGGCTTTGTTTAGATGTTCAATTGACATTTCTTCTCCTTTTCAATTTAAAGAGAAGATATTATATTAATTTAAAATTAAATAAACCTTTTTTGGAATATTAAAGAAGATTTAGTTTGTTGTTTATTTCCATAAAATGTTCTTTTTCATAAATATCTTTAGCTTTAAATAATTCTTTATCTACCATAACACCTAAGGTTACTAATTCATGTAGTGTTAATTCTACTTTAACTGTTTGTGTTTTTAAATTTTCCATATTTATGCTCTATTTAGTTTTTGAATAGTATTTTGTAATCTTGTAAGCCTATCTTTGTGGAATAGAACTTTGTCTAAAAGATTAGAAGATATGATAGAAAATTCTTGTGGATTGATTAGACCAAGGCTGTATTCTAACTCTGCTCTGTGGTACTGATCTTGTAAGATTTCTATTAGTATTTGTGATTTCATTTTATTTTTCATTTTATTTTTTTATTTACAAAGTCATAATTAACTTTATAAATATAATTGTATCAAATATGCAGAAAAAGTAAACCTTTTTTGGAATATTTTAACGCACTTTTTTTAAATAATTTTGTAAGTCTTCTTTAGGTTTCCACCCTAAATCTGTTGTATTTTTAGTTATAAGACTAGATATTTTTCTGTTACCTCTACGATTAGGTATAAATCTGTAATCAAGGTCAAGTAACTCTGCTACTTGTAAGATGCTGTATGAAACATCACTACCAATACCAAATCTATCACCTTGTCCTTTTTCGGCAACAATCATAAGTGCATCTACAATGTCCTCTATATGTGTAAAATTTCTAACTTGTTTTCCATCACCAGTTATATCAACTTTTTTACCTTCTTTTTTGGCTCTTAAAAATTTACCTATTACAGTTGCATAAGGACCATTATCTATCTCACCTTCACCATATACATTATAAAAATATGTGATTGCATATCTCAGGTTATGCCAATCACAATATGTTTTCACAAGCTCCGCGTTACAATATTTAGTAAATGCGTAAGGACTTTCTCTGTAGTTTGTATCATTATCGCCAAACTTTGTACTTGAACCTGCATATACAAGTTTTGCATTACAATCTTTTGCAAGTTTTAAAACTTGATAAATAGAATTCCAATTATTTTCAAATACAATATCTATATCTTCAAAACTTCTTTCAACCCTAGAGTATTCTCCTAAATGATAGATAAGGTCAAAATTGTTATGAGAAAGCATCATACAATCCTTTGTATTGCCGTAGATATATTCGCAACCTTCAACAGTTTCTTCCATTGTGCTTGTTAAATTGTTATCAAGACACATGACTGTATGTTTATCCACCAAATTATTTATAAGGTTTTTACCTATAAATCCACAACCACCTGTAACAAGTATTCTCATTTATATCCAATATAATCCATTTCTGCCGCCAATAACGAGTTTTTAGGAACATCATTCCATTGATCTATACCTATATGATCAGCTTCTTGAAAAGCACTTTCAAAAAAATGTGCAACGGTATAAGACTTTTCCAATATTTCATCAATAGAAGGCAGAGGATATCCAAATAACTCTGTTTCTCCATCTAATCTTGTAGGGTCCTCTAAGCTATAACATTTACCAGATCCAAGCCAAGCAGGAAGAGGGCTCATATAAATTGGTTGATATATCTTTGCTGTAACATCTGTATTTGCTATGGCTTTAACTGTCCATAGTATGGAGTTCCATTCATCAGTCCCACCTCTAGGTTTCATTTGCAATTTTAAGATAATCTTATCAGCAAACTCGGACATTATTTTTTGTGTAGTTTTACCTATTTTTATTGGAAAAATTGTCAATTCTTTACCGCTCCAAGAGCCATCGTGTACTTTCATTGGTGGTTTTTTTGGTCCCCATTTTGGCGCCATACTGCCTGTCCTTTTAGCGGGCATAGTGCTGAACCAAGAATCATGTTCAGGAAAAGATTTTAAACATACGCAGTCCATATCTAAAACAATGCCTAAAACCTGACTTGCTCTTTTTATTCTTATGGCATCAGCAACAAAAGCTATTGAGTGTCCCCATTCCAAGGTCTGATATACAATCTCATGCGATATAAGCTCTGAAGCATCTTTGATCTCTATCCCTTGGTAGCTAAAGTCAGTAATTTTTTGGTGAGTCCAAAGTTCTACTTTGTTACCAAGCCTTTCATGTGATCTAAATACCAAATCATGTAGCGGAGAAAATTTAACTTCCGCATTTTTCCATTCTTCAATGCTTTTATACCCACATCTTTTAGGTAGATTAGACCAGTACAATATTATCTTAGCCATGTTGTGTATTTTCTTTTCTAATTTTTAATTTAAGTCCGTAATTATTTACACCAGTTTTAAATTTGTAATTATCCTTTCTGACCAGTTTGGTTTTAAATACTTTGTAATCAACAGAGTGATGCCACCTTCCATATCTCCATTTCAGTTCAGAAACATCAGGATGTACATTAACTAACATTTTTGATTTATCTAGCGTGCCATCAACATAGATTGTATCGGTATTGCCACCTTTTACTGTTTGAGTTGTCATTTTTTCTTGCAAAAAAGCATTAAAAAGTATGGTGCACCAACCTGCTTTTAAAATATCAAGAGACAAAATAGTGTCCTCGTTATATCTACCTCTCCACCTAAAAGGCAAATCATTCTTTATAAGATTACAAGAATATACCCTAGTGTTTAAAGTAAATGGCGGACTGCTACTTCTTGCTGATCTAAAAAAAGTATAATGAGGTCCAGCCATACCAACATTTTTATAGCGTAATATAAAATCTTCCATAGCAACAAACATAGTTCCATTGTTAACTTTTACCTTTTCATTTTTATTCATTCTACGAAAAGACCTTATATTGTCGTCCATTATCCAATGATATTCATGTCCACTTTGATATGCGTGATCCCATATAAAATTTCTTGCAGGACCACTTCCTGTGGGTCTGCTTGTGCCATGCTCATCACAATATTCATATTTATCTTTATATGACATATCTAGTGCTAACAACTTTTTTTCACTTACTTCTTGTGCATATAAATCGTATTCATCTGGCTCTACTACAAGTTTGTATGGCAAACCTATTAAATCAAGCCACTTAGAAGTAAGCCTTGACTCATATCTACCTTTGCTTGGAATGTACAAAGGGTACTTAGGTTTATTCATATCTTTTTTCTTCAGTATTCATGTTGTTTTGTTCAGGGTACCAAATATATTTAGTTTTATCTGTGAGCTTTTGTCCTACTAATTCTTGAAATTTTTCAACATCTGCTTCGTTTTCAAAATGTACATATAATGTTTTGTATGCAGTATTATCTTCGGAAATAAATTCAGGCATATTTTCCCATTCAGCTAATGGATTATCTACAACATTAGGATCGGTCAATGGTAGAATCTCCATTTCATTAAAAGCCAATATATTTAGATCAAAGCCTAATTTATTTAATTCTTGTATTTCTTCCCACAGCAATGTTTCATCCCATGTAGAATTTATTGCAATTTTATTATCCGCAATCACAAATGCTTTTTTTTGTGCCTCTGTAAGATCAATAATTTTTATAACTGGAACCTCTTTTAATTCCAAATGTTTTGCAGCCATATATCTACCATGCCCTGCAAGAATCATATTTTTTTCATCTATTAAAATTGGATTTACAAAACCAAACTCCTCTATTGAATTTGCAATTTGCTTAACTTGGCTTTCTGTGTGCTTTCTTGCATTGTTCTTATAAGGACTTAATGTGTTTATATTTATGTTTTCAGTTTTCATTTTTTACTCTCTCTCTAAGTGTTGTTGTTGAAAAGGTATGTTTTCTGCTTGTATAAAAAGTTTCGCCCCAACCTTCACCTGTAAAATTTTTATCAATATAATCTTCTCCAACAAATCTTAAATTTATAGGTGTGGACTCTAATAAATCTACCAAACTATTTTCTGTATCGTAAGGTATTATTTCATCAATATATTTTATGGCTTGTAGTTGCATAAATCTTTCATATATTGACTGTATAGGTTTGTTTTTTTCTTTTCTATCTAAGGTAGGATCAGTTTGTAAACCTACTATTAAATAATCACAATTTTCTTTGCATTCTTTAAGCATGACTACATGACCTGCATGCAACAAATCAAATGCACCACAAGTAAATCCTACCTTCATTACATATAAAAATCGTTAGGCTGTACTTTGCCGTCTGTAACTTCAACCAATAAGATCATTTCTTTTTTTCTCGGTATTCTTATACCTGTTATCCATTTAGCTAAAGTGCCTTGTGGTATGCGTACATTTCTTTGGGTTTCTATCTCTTGTATAAAAGACATTTGTGTCAAACCTTTGTATCTTAAATATTCTTTTAACTGCATAATATGTTTAAATTATTCCAAATATGAATTATAGTGGACTTAGTTTTATATTACAAACTAATAAATTGGAGAAAATAAAATGAATATATTTATGTTTCATAATGACCCTATAAAATCAGCAATTTGTCAGCCAGATAAAATGCTTGTAAAAATGGTTCTAGAAACTGCACAAATGCTTTGTACTGCACATAGAGAATTAGACGGAGATAGAAAAGCTAATATAAATGGTTTATATAAGACTGCTTATAAAAATCATCCTTGCACTATATGGGCAAGAGAAAGTAAAGAAAACTACCAATGGTTATATGATCATTTTATAGCCTTAGGGCAAGAATATACATATCGCTATAACAAGGTACATACCTCTATTACTAAGCTACAAGATGCTTTACAAATTTGTCCTAAAAATATTGTACAAGACAAAATGACCAAGCCTGCACAAGCTATGCCTGTAGAGTACAAACATAAAAATGTAACTGTAGCTTACAGACGTTACTGTATAGCAGAGAAGCATTATGCCAAATGGCAACAAGGTCGTTGTAAACCAAATTGGTGGAAATAACTTATATACATATTCCAAAAAAGGTTTATAATGGTTTTTTTAAATTGGAGAAAATAAAATGATAAAACCCAAAATGTCCCCTAACACTAGTTTAATAGACAGAGTCGTACAACTACTTAATCATGGCTTTAAAAGCCATGAGGTCTTTAAAGATATAATTGATTATTACCCTAACTTCTATACTAAAAAGTCACAACAAGAACTTATAGATTTTATAGAACAAACAAATCAATGTAATGTCTTTGCTGTTGGTGTTATTCCAACAATCAAGTGAATAGTAATAACCCGTTTGATGTTCACGGCATAGAACATCTATCACCCTCGTCTATAAATTCATTCCTTGACGATAAAGCTATGTGGGTAATGCGTTACCTTTTTGGCTATAAAAATGGTGGTGGACCTGCCATGTGGAGAGGTAGTGCAGTAGATCGTGGTATTGGTGCTTATTTTGGGTATGAAGATACTCCACATACAGAAGAGCAATCCTTACATCTTGTAGATTCGCAATACACAGGATATAAAGCTGAATGTGAATATAATTATCCTGAACAAGAAATTAATTCTAATAAATATCTTGAAGAAAAAAATAGACTAGAAAGATATTTTAAAACCGCATTAAATTTTTATGAGGATTTAGGTCAACCTACTGATTATCAGAAAAAAATAGAATTGCAGTTGCCTGATTTGCCTGTACCTGTAATTGGATATATAGATTTGATGTATGAAGATACCATACGCGATATTAAAACAACCGCTAGAACCCCTTCTAAAGCTTTTGAAGGTCATGCAAGACAGGTTTCTGTCTATGGTAAAGCAGAGAATTGTGTGCCAATTCTGGATTATGTAGTTGTTACTGCTAAAGATGAAAAAGTAGTATCACATACAGTACATGATGTAGATAAGCATATAAGAACTGTAGAACAAGTAGCATATTCAATTATGACTTTCTTGTCCTACTCAAATGATAAATACGAATTAGCAAATAGTTGCTATCCCAATATAGATGATTGGAAGTGGGGTAATGATGAAATTAATTTTGCTAAAACAATATGGAGTATAAAATGAATAACCAAGCGTTAATAAATGCCATGATTAAGGCAACCGAAAATCTAAATCACATTGTAAACGATTCCGCTAATCCATTTTTTAAGAGCAAATATGCTTCTTTAAAACAGGTTTTAGATACTGTTAAAGAACCTTATGCACAACAAGGAATACATATACAACAAATAAGCCATGAATCAGATACAGGTGCAGTTGTTGAAACTGTTTTCTTTGGTCATGGCGGTGAGTTGTCTACAGGTAAAGTACATATGCCTTCACCTAAAACTGATCCACAAGCTTTTGGTTCTGCCTTATCTTATGCAAAAAGGTACTCATTACAAATGGCTTGCGGTCTAGCTACTGTAGAAGAAGATGATGATGGAGAAAAAGCTACAGTAACATTTACTTTTAAAGATGTAGAAGGAAAAGTTTTAGTAGAAGAGAGAGACACTATCAAATATATACAAGCACTAAGCAAACATCTACCATCAGAAAATCCTGATACAGATGCAAAAAGCTTGTATGAAACTAATGCTAAAGCTATACACGAAGCAAAGAAATTAACTAAAGTAGTTAAATTTCAAGAAGCTTACGAAAGACTTGTAGAAGTCTATGAGCAAGCCTAGTAGTGTCACAGACTACGTTTACTTAGCTATGCGTGACGGACAATGGTGGACTTTTTGGGAACTACAATCAGTTATAAAAGAGAACGTAGGGAAATTCTATGGAGAACCCACCATTAGTGCTGCAATTAGAGAGTTGCGTAAATCTGAACCAAGAAAAAAATATGGTCTACCCTTAAATGGCGAAATAGTCATTAAGAGAAGAATAGAAAATAGAAAAGGTAATAAATACCGATTAATAACAGGAGAAAAAAATGTCCGATAAATATGTGTTACAAAAAAATAAAGGTAACTTGTTTACTGAAAACAATGTAAGCATTCCAAGAAAAGGTAAAATTAACGTAAATGGTGAAGAAAAATATTGTGCCATTTTAAAATATGCAGGAGATGGAAATTACAAAGACAAATACGAGTTAGTTGTCTCTTTAGGTCTTTTACATTACAACGCACCTGATGAAAAAGTTAAAGAAGGTAC
>Ga0181419_1000596_pt1 | contig 12732 bp, 5 predicted proteins | sample 42SPOviralmetaG_FD_130144 | JGI IMG/M metagenome (GOLD analysis project Ga0181419, IMG submission 130144) | Marine viral communities from the oligotrophic San Pedro Time Series (SPOT) site, San Pedro Channel, CA, USA - 42 SPOT_SRF_2013-04-24 | ecosystem: Environmental > Aquatic > Marine > Strait...
ACGTTATGCCGCCAAGAGGTAAAACATTATAACCTAATTTAAGATCACCGTCGAAAAACGAAATACTTTCTTTGTAATTTTTTTGTCTAGAAAGATAATCTTTACTAACGTCGTAAGCACTTTTTTCAGAGATTACACCTTCTGTATCTATTTTTTTTATTTTTCCGCTAGTATCTAAGATATATTTGGTTGCCATGATTAACCCTTAATTACAGTTTTACCTGTTAAATAGTCTTCAGTGTTGACTTCTTCATGGCTTTTATGCTTTTTATTGAAATTGTATTGCTCAGCACTTTCAACTTTTTGCAAAAAGTCATCTTTAAAATGATTCATTTTTTTCTCAACAAGCCTCTCAGCGTCTTCTCTTGACATTTTAAAAAACTCCATATATAAGGTTGCTAGACCAGAAACTATTTCTTTTGTGCTCTCGTTTTTTTTAAAATCTAAATCTTTAACTTTTTTAAACATATATATTCCTTTACTTTAAACTGAAGAGCCTTCTGTAGAACCGAAAGAAGAGTTTCTTGTTGTGCCATCTCCTAATGTATCGTATGAACCGCCAAGATTTCTATCTTTTGCAAAAGCTACTATGTTTGCTTTAACACACTGCTTAGCAATCATTTCGCCATCCAGATTGACAGAAAGTTCTATTTTGTCAACGTGTTTAACTTGACCAGCACCTTGTGTATTACCACTAGCAGCAGGAGAAACCATTCCTGCGATTAAACTATAAACTTCTGCAGCCATATCTCCACTATATCTTATTGCAGCATCAATAGGCCCGCCACTCATTCCTGCCATTATTTGGTCTGCAGGATTAAACAAAGTCATGTCAAAGCCATTAAGCCCGCCTTGCAACAAAGCTTTTCCTCCACCTAACAAGTCTGTAAGGAAATCGTCTGCTTGTCTAACTTGAACTGTTGTATTGTTTTTATTGTTTTTATTAATCTTGTCAAGTTGTTGCAACACTGCGCTTCCTATTTTGTTAGAATTTACATCCTGGTCAGAAGAGGAAGACTTAAGAGCTTTATCGACGTCTAGTCTATGAACATATTTTATATTTTTATTTTTACTTTTAAACTCAGCTTTAGCGTTAAGTATTGCCTTATTAGAATCAGACTGCTGTTTTTTAAATTCTTTAAGCATATATTGCAGCATACCTTGCGCCCTCATTTGATTTTGATCTCCTGAGCCTCCTTTAAAGTCTTTTGATGCAACCATATCTCTTATATCTTGCTCAGAAACTGCACCTCTATAAAGCTTTTTAGCTCTATTAAAACCTACTTCTTTAAGTTCAGCGTTACTTCTAGTCGCGCCTTCAAATGGATTTAGTCTTTCGTTAAGAATTTCTCCGACCTCAGCAGCAATATCTAAAGCCATACCTAACACTTTTTTATTAACCCATACGAAAAAACTCATAAAAGGACCACTTGACTTTTTAAGTTCTTCAAATAACGTTTTAAAAGTATTTCTAATTGCTTCAACATCAGTTTCTCCAAGTTTGAAAAAGCTTGTAAACATAGTTGATACACTGTTTTCTTCTCCGCCATACCCTTGTAGCCAAGCAACCAAATCTCTAAAGCTTTTACCTACAAACTTAATAATGCCCGGGCCAATCGCCGCAAATCCTTTCAAGAACTTTCCTATAAGTTCTCCAGAAGCTTCCATTAACTTTGACGCAACTGAGCCACCGGGTTTAAAGCCGCCTTGTATAGCTCTTATTGTTTTTAAAGAAAAAGCGTCTTGAACTTCTAAGAGGTCACTATCTTTTTTAAATGCTTCGTTTAAAGAGTCTCCAAAAAAGTCAACAAAAGAATTAGTAGCTTTATTTAAATCTTCTGTATTGAAAATTCCTTCGTCTGTAGTGCCTGGTTTTCCGACAAGTTTTTCAAAAGTTTCTGTGATTGGTGAAAATATGCGTGATATTTTCTTTGTAGTACTTTTGTCAAGTGTTAATCCAGAAATATAGAAGTCTTGCATTCTTTTTGATATTCTTTTAAAAATAGGGTCAAGACCAGATCCCAGTGTAATTGTTGCAGTTAGTCCTTTCTTGAAAGATTCAAAAAACGAGGTATCTGTAATTACTTTTTGCATTTCTTTTAATGAGTCTGTCATGGACTTAATATTTTTTGTTTGTTGAACAGTTGGGTCATCTTCAGCCATTTTCTTTTGAATTTCAGCATACGTCATTCCCATGTTCTTATAATTCATAACAGACTTAAGCGCTTCTGCAGAAAGTCCTGTATATTGTGCCATTACAGCTTTTTCGTGACGATTTAGTTCATCAAAAGATCTACCTGTTGCAAACATTGCATCACTAAACATCTCAATAATTTCTTCAGGCTTTTCTGCTCTTATCAACTTTAAAGCGTCGACATTCATTCCGAAAGTCTGTGATAGTAATGCAGCAGAATTAGCTGCATCTTCAAAGGTTCCAAACTTATTAAACATGCTTGAAGCTTCTTTTACAGAAACACCCATTTGTGTTACTTTTGCAACAGTTTCAGAAAGCTCTTCGTTTGTCAAATGCCCAAAGTTAATAATATCATTTCTTAAAACAAAGAAATTCTTTCTAATAAGCTTAACATTAAGACCGAACTCTTTTGAAACAGTTGACGTTGATCCTGCAATGTCATCAAGTGTCTTGAATAAAGATTCACCGTTTTTTGCTGATTCCAGCGCAACATAACTAAAATCTTGCGTCGACACGCCTAAAGCTCTAGTAGCCTTAGTTAAAAGTATTAAATTGTCAGGTGTACCTTCTTTACTTATTTTAGCAACATTTTCAGCAAAGATATCAGCAAATACGCCAGCATTTGTCAAAACCGATGTATATTCCTTAATTAAAGCAGTAACGCCGCCGGCGCCGGAGCCAAAAAGTTTAACAAAATCATTTGTTACATTTTTAAACTTTAGTAATGTTGTAGTACTTTGCGCAAATTGTACAAGCCCTTGTGTTGCTTGACCTATTTTTCCGCCAAGACTATCTGACATATCAAACAACTCTTTTGTTTCTTGCGCAGCATTTCCAATAGTTTCAACTATGTCTCTTCTAATAGAATTACCAATCTTTGCAGCAGAAGCTGCCATAGTCAAAGGCAAAGCAATAAAAAACTTTGTTAATTTTGCTGCAACCTTCATCGTCTGCATAAAAACTTTAACCATTGTACCACCAACCGCAACAGCTGCTACTGCTATAGGGCCTAAAACTGCAGCTACTCTTGTAGCACCAAATTTTGCAACAGCACTAAATCTTGCAAATTTTGAAGTTGTTCCTACAAGACCTTTATCAAGTGCTGCCAAATCCTTTTTATAATTAAATGCTGCAAAAGCTTTTTTTATGCCACCTGTAAATTTAAATAATTTTTTGCCGTATTTTTGTAATTTTCCACCAAAAACATCGTCAAGAACTTTTCCGTATGCTAGCGTTGATTTATTAAGACCTAAAAAGCTTTTTTCTCCAGACTCTGCAAAGTTTTTCATTTTTTCGCCGTATGACAAAAATTCTTTTACGTTTTCAGATGCTATATCTAAATTTTCTCCATACTCTTTCATCGCCTCTGATTGGTTTTTTATCGCGTCTGTAGAAGCTTCCGCATCAACATCTAGTGAAGCTGCCGCACGATTGGCCACATCAGACTGTGAGCTGACACTTCTGGCGACGGATTGGGCGCCTTTAGCTGTGTTTCTTTCTATTTTCTTAAGAAGGTCAACCATAAGCTCAGACTGTGACATAAAAAAATCCTTTAGTTAGTAACTATCAAATATGTTATAAGTATGTTTATCTTAAATAACTCTAAAACTAAAAAGACTTTTTAAACATGTTATTTGCTCTTTTGCTTTGTTGGGGCAAAGGATTATTGTTTTGTTGAGACTGTTTTTCTAAGTCTGACTTAAGTTTTCTTATAAACCATATTCTTTTCCAAATAGGTAATTTATATGCGTCTGCATAAGAAAAGCTCAAATGTTGCATTAAGACATATATTTGTTCTAGAACAATGTCCTTATTTTCAGGCGTCAGGCCAAAAAAATGTAGGTCCGATTGGCAACTCAACCTCACTTTCTTCAAAGCAATGTGTACATTCCATAGTTGCTTTCATATCAACTCCAGGTTCGTGATTATCTAGAAATCTTCTAAGTGCCAAAGAATCTCTTGCAGGCATATTTTGAACAAAAAGTTTAATTTTGTTTTTGTCTTTAATATTTTCAATTTGAAGAATTGATCTATTTAATCGATCAGTTACATTATTATCTGTGTTTAAACCGCTCTTTTTCTTTCGATCATTTGTGATCATCATTTCTTTTTCGTCATGCCCAGTTAAAAACTTAACTTTAACATTCTTTTTAGTCACAGGCAAGACAACATTAAAAACGTTTTCACCTAAAACATCTGGTTCTACTTGCAATCTTTTAATCTTTAATTCAGACAAATTAAAAGTTGACTTATTTGACTTACCACAAGCAGGACAATTTATGTCAAGCTCATAATCAGCACCGTAACCAGTGATTCTTAAAGCAACTAGCAAGGCATTTCTATCTCCTGATATTAGATCATCAGGATCAATTGACTTATCAACCAAACAGCTTTTAATTAACTTTGAAATTACTGTTCCGTTTTTAATATAAGCTCTAGAAGTAAGAATATCTTCTTCCTTTGCCGTCATAGGTTTAATATCTAAAGTTTCAGTATCATATATACCTTTGTCTTCAGAGTATATAACACCTCTAGAAGGAAGTGGGACAGATTCAATGGCTAGTTCAAAGCCAAAGTCGTCTAACATTACATTATTTTTTTTAATTGGGCTGCTGTCTGCAATTTCTGCAGCGTCTAGCGGCTTATCAAGATTATTCATTAAGTACTCCTGCTATACAGATTCTATTATTATATTATTATCTTCTTCAAAATTGTTAACAAAGTTTAGTAAATTATTTGTGCTTATTAAATTAAATAAATCACTACTCTGTGAACCTTTAAAGTTAATACCTATCTCTCCGCTAAACTCATTTCTAAACTTTTGTTGTCTAGCTCTTTCTGAATTTAATTTTACAGTATTAACATAATAATCATTTATTATTTCTCTATCAACGTAGCTTAGCATAAATTCATCTAAACTTAAAAATAAATTAACATCTACTCTATTATCATTACTATCTATAGTATTAGGAGAGAATAACATAGGTGAGCCATTTATTAAAGGAGCTGTGAATAATATATTTCTAAGATTTCTAGTTATATCATGATAAATTCTAATGTTATGAAAACTTCTAAATACAGATCTATTATTTGTACTCAAAGTATTAGAAGAAAGAGGCTTTACAAATCTATTTTGGCTCATTAGACCTATAGGATTAATGCTGCAGTCAAATCTTTTTGTTTGTTTAAGTAAACTATCAAAATTATTACAATTAAACTTAAATTGCATGTTTAAAGTTGAACTTACTGAAAGTGTATCATCAGTATTATCATAGTTTACTGTTGCTATAGGTTGAGCTAATTGTGACTTTGAGAGTGACTTAAGATAAACAGTGCTAGGAGGAATTTCAACATTAAACTCATTAGAAACTACAGCCTCACAATAATTGTACAAAGCTAGACTATATTTTGAGTTTATAGACATTAATTTAAAATTATTAATTGTCTCGTTTATATTACTAATATCATTTAGCTCATCTTTGACTGTTTCATCAAAGTTTAGTAAATCACTAGGTCTATTATTAAAATCTAAAAAGTAATAAGATTTGTCTCTTTGCTTTGAACCTGTAATAATTTCAGGAACATCAAATATATAATTAAAGCTTCTTTTTGTTTCTGCTAAGTCTACAATTTCTTTAATCAAGCTTTGAGAAGATATTCCTGGCATACAAAACAAATCAACTCTACAATCAGTTTCTTCTGTCGCAATTTTATATGCAGTTCTATAAATCTCTGTGGTTTGTATTTCTGCATTTGGATCTGCAGCATTATTTGTTTCTCTTGCTACAGAAAATCCTGACATGTCTTTTTTATAATAATCTAAAATATTAACGCCATCGAAGCCACCATAACTAAAAAAGTCAAAAGAAAGAAACAAATGATTATCAGAATAATTTTCGTCGTTTGAATAAAGAAGCTTGTTTATATCCACATATTTAAAAGGGTCTTTTATAACACCGACTGTGTTAAGTGATGTAATTCCAGATATGTCTTTACCATCTCTTCTGTAAAATGAATAATCCCATCTTTTTGAAACGTTTATATCATCTGCGGCGTTATATAAAATCTTTTCTAAATGAAAGAAGTTATATTGGGTATTTTCATCTAGTTCTTCTTTCCATACACTATATTCGTCTCTATAACTACTAAAATATTTTGAATATTGCGATGCTTGATCAAAACTATTTGTTACGTTATCGTTGTATAATTCCATTATAAAATTATAATTTTCATCATCTACTAAAACGTCTCTGACTTTAGTCAACTCTGTCTGATCAAACAGTACACCCCACGATGCATCTTCTTTAAAAATAGGTTTTATACCTTCAAATCTTAAAATCTGTCTATTTCCAGCAAACCTCATTGGATTTTGAATAATCGGTGTGCTGCTATCATTCGTACGAAGATTGCTTGTGTTTATAACAGGATAGTTTTTAAAGCCGGAAGGCATTAAAGTTGTTTGGATTACTTTATCTTCAACGTTATTTGTTACTTCTACATAAATATGATTATTTGTTTTTCTATAATTACCATCAGTTACTATTTTTCCTAAATCAAAATCATAATACTCATGCTCAGTGCCTATAACCTTGCAAATATAATCATCGCTTTCTGGATTTAAGTTTAAATCAATATACTTCGCAATAGAATTATATCTGTTTTGAGTTTTAAGACAATAGAAAACTTCAACATCAAACTTAGAATATAACTTATTAGGATCTATATTGTTATAATTTCCTAATCTTTTAGGTGTTATTCTAAACCTATATTTATTTCCTTCTTCACCGTCTGAATAAGTATGGAATCTAAATAATTCAACGCACTCTTTCCATATACTTTCTTTACTAGTGTCTGAAGACTGTATTGTATTGACTGGTTGTGATACTACCCAAGGCGTCTTTGCTTTTCTAAAAACATCTTTAAAACTTTGATAGTTAATGACATTTTGACCAGACGCTTGCTGAAATGTTATAAATGAAAGTTTTTTAAATGATGCTGTTGCATCTTTTTTTGTTTTCTCATTAGGATAATCAAATAAATCAATATCTCTAAACGCACAATAATTTAAATGTCCTCTATTTAAATTAAAATAGCTACTTGTATTTAACTTGTCTTCATACATACTAAATCTTTTATAAGAATCAGTTTTAAGAGGCGTTTCAATAATACTTTTGCTCGAGTCACTCAGCCCTTCAATGTAAATGTAAGGGTAAGATATGTCAGATTCGATAATTGTGCCAGGAGTGGCAGGCTGGTAAGTTCCTAGTTCTTGCCTTTTTTGACTTAAATCTAGCTCATCTAACAAATCTGTTTGTAAGTCTAAAGCGATCCCTTGCGCAGCAAAAATAACATTTGTTATAATTCCTAAGTTTGTTTCACCTTGTTTTCCTATTTGAGTAAAGTAGTCTTCAAAAGAAGAAGTATATACAACTCCTTGGTCATCGTGGCCTATTAAACCTGCAAAAGACTTTTCAGAAACATACTTGCCTTCAAAGTAGCATAATCCTGGAATTAATGGTCCAGGAGGTCTATCAGTATCAGCAACAGCATGTTCATTAGGACCGAAAAAAATTTGATTTCCGACTGTAAATCCTGCGTGATCGTATTCTTTTGTTGCTGGGTCTCTAGTAAAACTACCATCGCCTACACCTAACACTCTAGTATAACTAAGCTGGCTACCGTTATTTTCTAGCCAGACTTTTGAAGAAATTGGGCTTGCATGTTGTTTTTGAAAATTAAAGTCACCAAAGATATTTTCCCAAGTGTTGAGTATACTAGAATCTTGCGCAAAAGAGACGACTTGTTGTGGAACAAAAGCAGGGCCTCTCATTGCTGTGCCGACAAGACTTAACGTTTCGTCAGTTAAAGAAATAGTTTCTTCTTCTAGAAATATTCTTTGCGTAACTATGTCGCCTGTAATTTGTGCATTATTTCTGTTTGACATTCAAGTCTCCTGCATAAATAGTTTTTTGTGCTTATAACTATTTATGCAAAAAGTAAGTTGACAGAATCAATTAATTAATATTGTAGAACGCAGTTATCGAATCTGATGCTTAAAGAAATATCTGTAGGATCGTCACCGTCGTAACTAAGGTCACCGTAAGCAGCACTTGTTAAAAATGCGCCTTTGATGTCCCAAAGCTCTACAACAGTGCCAACTGGGTCAAGCATCTTAAGTTGGATATCTCGCTTATAAAAGTCTGCATATCCTGCACGACCGCTAACTGATTCGTAGTGTGTTCTAATCCATTCCATTACTTGTTGAGCGCCGCTTGGTGCAATAGGATCATGGATAGTAACAGAAAGTGAATCAAAAGTCATCTTACCTGCGATGTATCTTTTCGCATTAATAAAGTTGATTTCAGTTTCGCCTATTTGGAATGTAGGTCTTGCAGCTGATTTAATAAGAAAAGCGTCGATGCCTTCGATTGCCAAGATCCATCGATTCTTTCTTTTTGGCTCAAACTTATTTGGAATCATTTCCGTGACTGAAAGTGTCTCTGGCATTTTATTTTCTCCTAATAATTCTTATGTATTTATATATCAATCAATTGAGTTAGTTACAACAAAGTCAAGTGAAATAAACTCTACAGACTTAGTAGGCTGTAAGTATACCTTACCTCTTATTGTATTGTTTTCAACATCGTTTTGTGTTGTTGTAGAAGTATCAATTTGTACTTTATATCTATCAACACCCTGTCTTGCTTGAATTTCTGCCATAATTGGCTCAACAAGCGCACTAAACTTAGCTAGAGTAGATGCTCTATTAGGCTCAAAGAGTAACGTGTTTGCAACCGCTTTAACTCTTCTTCTAACATTGATCAATAACCTTCTAACGTTAATTCGATCTAACGCAGATTGATTCTGTAACAATGTCTTTTGTCCAAACGCATAAACTTCGCCAGAACGACCTGCTGGTTCGTATATTGGATTTATATCTTCATCATAAAGATCGTCCAAAACGTCACGATTCATTTGCACCTTTGAATTAAGAGCATTAAGCTTTCCTCTGCTAAGACCTGCAGGAGCAAACCAAGGGTCTGCAAGGAAGTCGTTTTGACTCATAACACCTAACATACTTACAGATGGCGGAACCTCAACAGGTGTTCCATTTGAAGGTCTTCTAATAATTATGTTAGGGAAGTAAGCTGCTGCAAATGACGTATCCAAGCTTCTGTTTCTAAATCTATTAATTGTATTTGCTACATTAGGTAATGAATCATCAGTTGTAGGCAAAGTATTGCCTTCAGCTACTTCTTCAATGTCAACTAGCAACATCGCGTCAAATCTGCTTTCACAAGCTGTAATTGCGTAATCTGTAATTAAAGGTTCACGCATTCCTGGAATTGCCAAAAGCTGGAACTCAGTCGCACTCTTGTCACTCAATACGTCAATTGCTTTCTTATATGAGTCCACTGTTACACCGGTAAACTTTGGTAATGATGGATTATTGCCTTCATCGTTAGCTTCTCTAAATGCTGCTACTGAACTCATCTTAGATTTTTCTTCATTAAAGATATCTAATCCATCAAATCCGCCTTGCATCATAAATCTAAACTTAAGATATCTAGAGTTTTTACCTACAGCATGTGTTCCAACATTTAATTGAGTTGTTAAAGAACCTGCTTCACCATCACGTCGATACTCAGCAGTTGACCAGTCAAGATCTCCATTAGCATCTAGGTTTAGATAAATGTTATTTAAACTAAACTTGCTGTTTTGATGAGTATCTGCTGTAGAGTCTGATACTAGATTTGGCAAGAACTTTGTCCAAGATGACATACTAGTATTTGTTCTTATTTCAGTTAACTCGTTAGGCTCGTCGTCGGGCTTAGTCTTTTTAGCAAACTTAACGCCCCAAGAAAGCTTTGCGTCAGCAACTTTAGAAGAACCTGATTTCTTAGCTATTGATTTAACATAAGGAACAGGCAAAACTTGATGTCTATCATAAGAAGAAGATGACAAGATACTGCCTAAGCCGGACCCATCTGTTCCGCTTTCGCCTATTGTAAGTGGTGCATAACTAAGTCCTCTAAATCCGCAAGGCATTGTTACAAATGTAATGTCTCCAGCATCAACAGACGGATCCATCTCAACTCTAATATAATCATTAGTTACATCGTAAGTTCCTTCTTCAACAAGTCTTTGACGGGATTCTGCTGCATCAAAGTTATAATAAATGTGTTTGTCACCTATTACTCTAGCAATATAATTTCTGCTATCAGGGTCTAAAGTAAGGTTTCTCCAAGATGCAATTACTTCGCCTGAAATAGGGTCGCTGTCAAATCTCTCTAATGCTAATGTAAATGTCGCATAATCACTTGCAGAGTTGCCAAGCTTTAAGTCAGATATTTGAACTCTAAATCTACTATTTGCTACTTCACCATCATCAAGTGCGTATACCTTAAATAAATCCTGATCAGTTTGCGAAATAACCCAAGGTGACTGTGCAGTCTTAAATGATTCTCTAAAAGTTCTATACTCCTGGTTAGCCTTGCTGCAGAAAGCGTAATTAACAGTTGTCGCAGATCCATCTGGCTTAACAACACCATCATTACTTGGAACTGCACAAGCTTTGTCAATATCCCAATTTAGATATAGATAATGGCCTAACTTTTCAATCTTTGTAGGATCTGTATTTAAAACCTTTGCAAAGTAATTCGGGCTCTCTGGATCAAAAGAACAAGACAAAGTATTTAATTCAGATGAATTGTTAAAACCATTTAACAATAAACTAAATGCTTGAGTATCATCTGCTATTTCTCCTAGCTCATAACCAATTAACTTTGTATCGTTTGCTACATTTCCGACATTGAAGTCTTTAATCGCACCGCTACTTGTAACCGCAACATTAAGGCGAGAATTAGTATCTGCTTGATTAAATCCTGTGTTTGCTAAAGCAGGAACAACGCCTTGTGGCACCATTAAAACGCCTCTAACTAAAGGAGCTGCTGCACCGCCTCCGCCTACAAAGTTTTCTTGCTTTTCACCAAAGTTACCAACTACAACTTCACCTTCACTATTAGAAATAGTCACTGTGCTTGTCGCAGATAATTCATTCTTTAACTTAGCTGCTGCACCTTTAGTTGTTGACTTTTGAGTCAGTTTAATAGAAGTGCCATTAACTATATCTAGTGGTGTAGTACCATTCGATTCAAACAGTTCTAAGTTAGCACGTAAATTCTCTGTTACGTTTTGAGTTCTCAACAGTCTTGCTAATCCATATAAAGTCTCTTCTAAATCTGGCTCAATCTTGCAGAACGTTGTTCTTTTCCCTCCCACAAAATCTACTTTGCTAGCATTCGCGCCGCCGTTAAGCGTAAATGCTGTGCCACCGATTGCTAGATTTCCTGCTTCACCTGTAATGTCTTGAGTTAATACAATTGTATGCGGATCAGAACCTATCGCAGCAGAAATTTGTGCACCGTGTGTGAGTTTTCCGTTGTTAATTGCACCTACTAGATCAGCTATTTGTGCCTCATCGTTATTTTTATCTGTGTCTATGCCGAATACAATTGTTCCATTGCCTGGGGTGACCACGTCATCACCATCGTTAAAAGTTATCTCCAAAGTTTGTGATGGAGTTGCTGCATCTGTTAAGATAATAGTTTGACCATCTCGATTGAAATCGTTAGCAAAAGTAATTGACGCTGTTGCTTTACCAGTCGAGTCTATGTCGCCTGTAGACTTTGTAGGATCTGTAGAAAACTTGATAATTTCTGTATTAACTGTTGTATTATCAGTTGAGCTAATTGTTTTTATTTCTAGCAAATCATTGTTATTAGGACGACCTGTTAGTGTTAAATCAAATGATACAGAATCAGCGTCTTCACCGTTTTTCATAAACTTTACTTCGGCTGGTTGACCGTTTGTAGATACTAAATTAAAATCTTCAGTAGTTTGCTGTGTTTCATTCGTTAAGTTAGTAGCAGCATCTGATGCACATTCTATAATAAGACTGTTTTCACCAACAGCACCTACAAGTTCAATATTTCCAGTGGCATCAGCTGCTTTTTTAATGCCTGCGTTGCCTTTATAAACACTTACAATTCTTAAACTTAATCCATCAGGAGAAATCGTAGTTTCAAATAATCCTCTATGCACTAAAGCATGCTCATCTACTGATGTTCTATCGATAGCAGACTTAAGATTTAATAATGTTTCTTTTATAGTTCCACCGCTGTATATTGTAACAGCATTTACACCTGTAACTTTATATCGATTTGCAACATCGTCAGCACCTGCAACGTCTGCAGCAATTGCTGTATCATCAAATTTATAAGTTACATGATTTCCATCAATTGTAAAAGTTCCATCACCTTCATTTTTTAACCCAAAAAACTTTATCGAAGTATCATCTTTTGGTTTGCTTACACCATCTCTAGAACTAATTGTAAACTCAGCAGCAACAGCGCCATCTAAGCCCCAGAAAAAGTCTCTTACAGAAGAAGCTATTCCATCTTGAACTGTTATGTCTGATTCTGAACCTGCTGAAGTTGCATTTGTTATATCATAATCAACTGTAAAGCTATTGGAAG
>Ga0181419_1000597_pt1 | contig 12714 bp, 14 predicted proteins | sample 42SPOviralmetaG_FD_130144 | JGI IMG/M metagenome (GOLD analysis project Ga0181419, IMG submission 130144) | Marine viral communities from the oligotrophic San Pedro Time Series (SPOT) site, San Pedro Channel, CA, USA - 42 SPOT_SRF_2013-04-24 | ecosystem: Environmental > Aquatic > Marine > Strait...
ACTTTTGTTAATCCAAGTGATAAACAATTAAAAGAATGGAAAGAAGAACACGAGAAAGGTGATGAGAAACATAAAGAAGAAGAGCGTAAATATGGAATAACATTTGGAACTTATGCGTTTGTTTTATGCGATTTAGATATGGGATACGATGTTTGGAATAGTCCTAATTATCTTTATGATGAGAATAGAAATCTTATAGTAAAAGAAGAATTACCTTATTCACATACAACACCATTTTATAAATGGATGTTGGATTGTGTTCGTAATGGATTCATAAGAACAGACTGAGTTAGTTTCCAAAAAATTGATTTTTAAAAAATCGCTACTATTAATAATTAAAACCAAAACATATTAAAGATTTGACGACATCTTATTATATAAAATGTCTTCAATCAATAACACAAAGCGAGTAGTTCAGGAGTTGAACTTGATTCACAAATGTAAGCGAGCAGGTATGCGTGATATTAGTGGGACAGGAGTTCCTTTTAGCGTTCATAGGATTATTAAAGAGTTCAAAAAACATTACAAACAAGAAGCAAATAGAAAACTTACACCAAGTCAAAGAATATTTAATGTCTTTCCCAAGTTCCGTCAAATAGAAGGGTTTGCCGATTTTATTGATACACAAGATCATATTAGATTTGAGAAGGCAGATTTAAAGAATGATATAGAAGACTTTGTCCGTATGATATGTGAAGGCAAACTTAATTGTATGATGGTACATATGAAGAACACTTGCTTTGATTGGAGGAATTGGAAGGTCTTTTGTGTTCGTAGTGGATTACATAAAGTAATTCGTAATAAGGAAGATTACCAAACAAAGTTTGATGTTAATGACATTGATGCTTGGTGTATGGAAACCTTTGACGATTACTTTTAAAACTCACTATCCAAGTCAAAACACTTATCATCTTTAACATTCATATCTATACTATAATCGCTTACACGCTTCTCAAAAAAATTCGTCTTACCCTGTAATGATATCTTTTCCATAAAGGTAAATACACATTTTTTTTTATCATAGATTGGTTTATATCCTAATTGGACTATTAACCTATCAGCAACAAACTCAATGTATTCACACATTAGTTTTGAGTTCATACCAATAAGACGGCAGGGTATAGCATCAGTTGTAAATAGTTTTTCTATCTCAACTGCTTCTTTAAACATGTTTGCTACTACTTCCTGTGATAGTTTATGTTTTAGTTTTTTATATACCATCACAGCTAGGTCTGTATGTAATCCTTCATCTCGTGCTATTAATTCATTTGAGAATGTTAAACCCTTCATCAATCCTCTTTCTTTTAACCAGTATATAGCACAAAAAGAAGAACTAAAAAATATACCTTCGCATATAGCAAACGCAATTAACCTTGTAGCAAATGAAGAGTTTTTATCTTGTATCCAATTCATCGCCCAGCGTTGTTTTCTCTCTACGCAAGGATAATTATCTATTGCGTTAAATAACTTTTTCTTCTCATCTTCACTATCAATGTAAGTGTCAATTAATAATGAATATGTTTCACTATGTATCGCTTCTATAAATAATTGAATAGAATAACAACAAGTCAATTCACTCCACTTGACTTCGCTTAAAAATCTTGAACCCAAATTATCCATTACTATACCATCACTGCTCGCAAAAAATGCTAAAATCATTTTAATAAAATGACGCTCGTCATCTGTTAAAGTATTCCAATCATCTTTATCTCCCTTAAAATCGATCTCCTCACTCGTCCAAAAGCACCCAACCATAGTCTTATAATGCTCCCATAAATCATGATGTTTAATAGGGAATAAGCAATAACGCTCATCGTTCTCAATTAAACAATCTTCCATTAATATATAATGGATAAAAAAAAAGACTTACCAAAAGAAACAAAGATTGAACTAACTAATTTGGCTAAAACACAACTAAAAAAATTAGAAGAAGGTGTGTATCACGATGGAGAGAAAGTGTTATATGATACTCCGCCCGATACTAAATGGGACTTATGTTGTATTAGTGGTGATAAAGATGTCTGCGTGTTTTTATTTAAATGCGTTGTAATGTCAAGCGTGCTGGGGTTCTGTATGATTATGTTAATGAATGGTAATCAAGATGGTTTTTATGTAAGCACTCTGTCGTTAATCCTTGGCGGCGTTATGGGCGGAACAGAAGGCACTAAAAAACAAGAACCAATTAAAAAGAATTAAGCTGTGTGTGTAGTGTTTAGTTTTTTTAAATATATCTCTGTTTGTGGAACATATACAAAACCACTATTACCAGTTATAAACCATTGATAAGATTTACCCCCTTCTAAATAAACATAACTATTTACAGGCATACTAAAATAACGAGTGCTTGTATCTGTCTGTGTAAAATTAAACCAATAATTTTTTATTCCTGTTGTATCATCATTACAAAATAACATCGCAGTCATAAATTTATTGTCTGTTGAATTATCACTGATTACCATACGCCCGTGAATTTCATACCAACTACTATTTACTATTACTAACTGACCGCTTGACATTGAAGAATTACTATCAGCATTTTGTATTGACGCCCAACCAATAGAAAAACCCGTTGTTATCTCTGTTGATATAGAACCGCCATTTAAACTATTGGCAGTTCTATATGATATTATTCCATCAGTATTACCACCGCTACTACCTAATATACTATCTGTATCTAACGACAAATGATGCGACAAAGGCATATATATATACTAAACATAATTATTATTATTGTTTTTAATTATGAGGTGAGGGAAAGTAGGGAAAACGCACTTTTAACAACCACATACCAACTATACAAAAAATACAAGGTTAAGTTGTCTTCTTCTAAATATGCCGTTTTCCCTACTTTCCCTAATTAAGCCATAATTCCATTTATTTTAAACAGATTTATAGATACTTGTTTTATTAATACTTTACCATTTATTGATTTACATTTAAACTGGTATTGGTATTGTTTTGTTGGGCTTCCTATTAATCGCATCACTGAATTTAATGGGATTTGAACTTCCTCATTATGTTCCCAATGATGTTTTATTGTATATGCCTTGCTACTTTCCCTAATATCCCATAATTCAAACTCAATACCTTTTAATCCTTCCGCTGCCGATTTACAATTAATAGTACCAGTTAAATAATAATCAGCAGTTCGTATTGGTTTAAATGCGAATTCTTCATAATCAAGATTTACAGGGAATGTATCTATCATATGGAAGTCCATGATACATTTGCTCGTGTCTATCGTTTTCTCTCCAATTATAGAAAAGTTAAGCATAGATTGTAAAAGTATATTACCTATACTATTTAACTGATTGTTATTTGTTTTAATATTGATTTTGTTTTGATGTATATCATCGCTGTTTGAATTTACTACTTCTTTGGTTTTATTCAATTCATCTTTGTTTTTGATCGCTTGTTGTTTTATTAATTGAGTATTGCGATATAGTCTATGTGTGCCTACACCTACGCAAGAACCTTTACCCGACATTATATATATCAATTAGATAATTAAAATCCTATTAATTGAAAGGGGTTTGTCGTTGAGGCAGAAGTTCCCGCAGTGCTAGGGATACTCCAACATTTTACAAGTAAGGCTTGACATTGGTCGGTCGGTGTTGCCGGTGTTAAATCGTTATCAAAATAATGTGTTGTTTGGGTTGCGGTTGTTCCAGCGTGTGCGTCCCTACCTCCAAACACAATAAACCCTTGATTACCACCGCTTGATATAACAGAACCAGTGCTGCCTACCTGAACTTCCTTAACTAAAATATATCTTACATTAAGAGCATTAGCAGTCAAAGTAGTATCAAAAACAGATACTCTGTGTATGCGTGAAGTCCATTCACTATTACGACTATGTATAAATGTTATTGTAGATGGAATAATATTATTCGGCGAAGATGATGTGGATAAACAAACATAAACATTACGAGTTGAGAAATAACCATCAGTTGTAAAACTTATAACAAACTCCCCTTTTGTAATACCAACAGGGGTTCGGGATACACATTTAAAATCAGGGTGCGGCATATACCATGTATTATCCGTAGCAGTTGCTCCATTATAACAAAAACGATGGCTTTGTAAAGTAGCGGCACTTACAGCAGTCATTCCAATTAATTTAGGTTCGGCATAAGACCCATAAAAGTTCTCTTTATAATTAGAATTGTATAAAGATCTATAATGTCTTAAATAGTCGTCGTTATGTTTATAACCTAATACATTTGTTTCTGTTCCACCACTATAATTTACCATCATACTATAATTTTGAGGTGCGTCTATATTGGGTGTATCATCTCCGTTAAATATAATACCACCCCCAGTAGTAGGAACACTATTGCTATGTGCCTGACCCCAGCCAATACGAGCAGTGCCTTGTGTATCACTCCCTCCTACATAAAAAGTCGCTGTGCTATCATTATCAGCAACGACTTTTGCTTGTATATTACTACCATCTTGTTTTCCCATTTTAATTATACCATCAAGTACTTCTATGTGTTTTACATTATTAATAGACATATTAACATTTTTACCAGTAGCAGCATTTAAAAAAGTATTACCAGTATTACTTTGTCTTACAGCACAATTAACCAAAGTCATAGTAGCATTAAAGTCTGTGTTTTGTAATCCATAAGAATTAGCATTGCTTAATTTACCTATCTTACCTTTACCTTGTGCTATTGTATCTGCTGTAATAGTTATATGCGATAGTTCTGTTGTGTTAGACGAAATAGCAGAAGTATTAGAAGCAATGTTAGAAGCATTAGTAGAGATATTTGTATTTTGTGTATTGTTAGTCGCTAAATTGGTTGCTATTCCTGTGGTGTTAGTGGCGATATTGGTTGTATTACTGGCGATATTTGTCGTTTGTGTGTTATTGGTTGCTAAATTTGTAGCAATACCGCTCGCATTTGTGGCGATATTTGTTGTTTGTGTGTTATTTGTTGTTAAATTAGTAGCAATACCACTCGCATTAGTCGCTATATTTGTCGTTTGTGTGTTATTTGTTGCTAAATTGGTAGCAATAGCCGTAGTATTATTTGTTGTTGTTGTATTTAAAGTTGTAATAGAACCCAATATACTATTAATGCTATTTGTTTGATTTGTGTTAGTTGTAAAAATGGAGTTTATAGTATTATTTATTGCTGTAATATCACTATCATTGCTTACAATAGCACTATTTGCTGCGGTTATATTTGTAGTATTTGTTGCTATGTTTGTATTTGCTGATACTATTGAATTCGCATTGTTATTAATCGCTATTGTATTAACACCTATTTGACTCAATTGTTGAGGCGTTGCGTTGTCTAAATCATTATCGGCCATATGATGCGTGGAAGTCATTATAATATATATACCTATAATATAATAAAATGAATAAAAATCCTATTCCGTCTGCTCCTATTTCCCCCCTTCAATTACCAGCAATAGCAGTAGCAAGTGTGCTTTCCCCCTTTATACATTATGATTATATAGTACTAAAAAGGTGTGGCTGGTGTTGTTATAATGATTGCTTTTCACTTACTAAAAAAGACCAAACAAAATGGAATTTAACTTTATACGATGTTAATAGATCTAAATATGATATACCAACGAATAAATCTAATGAGGATATTTCCATGATTATAAACTCATTAGGTGTAAAAAAAAATAGTATCTACCGAGTAGATGTGTATAACAGAGATTGCTTCATACAAAAAAAATACTTTATATCTTTATCCTCTATCATTGAATTCATTACAAAAAACGAGATTGTAATAGCCGGCGTTGTATATTCAGTCTAATTTAATCCAGGACAACACATTAAATGACTTCGTTTAAAGTATTGTTTATTATAACAACCACAACAAAAAAAACATTCCACCTTTATACGATGGTTTGCTAAGATTTTCTTTTTATGTGTTCTGTAATATTTTGCCGAGCAACGATTATTTGCTGCTTTGCCTCGTGCTGTTTTGCGGTATGTTTTCATTGCTGACGACATTTGCTCTTTTAGTTAAAGTAGTATATGCTTATTTGTTTAAATGGTTTAAGTATAATGTTTTTAATTCTTCCATAACTTTGTCATACATTCCCATTACGGCAAAACTCTCGTGTAGAGCATTTGCCTTTTCCATAAATTCATATTCGGCAAGTTGCCTCTCAATTTCGGCATCAACTTCCTCATTATAACAATAGGCAGTAAGTTCTATATCGCTCATTCTCTCAAATTCGGCATCAACTTCATCATCGGTCATCAGCATAACATGTTTTTGTGCGGACATTTTTTGTATGTGAGGTTTTGTAATTATTATTACTGGGGGTTTTTTAAAATTCAATTTTTTAGATTCTAACCCAGTCTGTAAAAAAAAGGTATTACATATTAAGTGTAAGCAAAGCAAGTGAGGGAAAGGAGGATATAGACTACTTTTACTTACTATGGGTTTTAAGCCAAAGTTTAATATAATCATTCACATCAAGATTTAAGGTATTGTCTTCATCGTAATGATGTTCTTCCACATTTTTTGATAATGATTTAATCGGGGCATTATAAGCCTCAAGCTCGGCATCACATATGATCTCAATTTGCCTGTCATCTAACATTAAATTACCTTCGCATTTTTTACGATGAAGACGCAACATCATGCTCGCCCACCTGCTTAATGTTTCTTGTTTATTACCCTTCTTGTAAAAGGTCTTACCGCATTTATGACAGCATTTACAGACTTGCTCGTAGTTCTTTGAAGCCATTATATATTTTTGGTTGTAATTATTATTACTGGGGGTTTTTTTAAATTCAATTTTTTAGATTCTAACTCGGTCTGTAGATGAGGGGGTTTAGGGAAAGTAGGCAAATGACCCATTTTAAAATATACCAACAACCTTCCCATTCATTTTGAAGGTAATAGATGCCGTCCTCACAAAACAGCGATTACCCTACTTTCCCTAAAATAAAAAAATGAATTAGTTTTTAAAAAATTGAATTGTCCCAAAATATATTAATATTTAAAACCATTTAAAAACAATATACCTCTTATAGTATATCAAAATGATGAACTCGGTATTTGTTGTAAAGCAAAATCCTAACTCTCTATTCGCTAATGAATATAAAACTCATATACCTGTTAATAAAACAGCAATGAAGAAGATTATTGATAGCGGTTGGAATAGGACTTATAAAGATAGTAAAGACTGGTGTAAAAGAATGGGTATCCCAAGTGATACATTAACAGCCATCGGTCATCTTCAAATGATTTACAAGCAAATTACTTGTAAATCGCATAATAATTTATATGGGTTTTTACATCAAAAAGAAATCGGTCGTGCCTATTACAAAAAAGCAATTTGCTTGTCTTCCCTTCCTCGTGAAGTTAGACAAGCATTATGCGTTAAAATTACTGGCGACGACGAATATGAGAATGAATTATATGATTACGACATCGCTAACGCTCAACCTAATATATTGTATCAAATGTGTATAAAGGCAAAGTTAGATAAAAAAGAGTATAGACATATTCGCAAATATTGTAAAAATCGTAGTAAATATTTAGATGCTGTTAAAAAACAATTGATGTTAGAGCATGCCGATGATTGGAGGACAATAGCAAAAGGTTTGTTCCTTATAGCACTAAATCAGGGCTCAATTCCTAACTATGTTGAGAATGCCGGTTGTACTTATGAAGAACATAAAAATAGTAGTATCATAATTGCCGTGGAAGAGTTTAAAAAAGAAGTCAAAAACATATTCTTAAAATACTTCAAATTACAAAATCAACCCTTCTTTAATGAAGTGTTGATTAAAAAGTCCAACAAAAAAGCTGCTGCTATGCGTTCGTTTATTGCTCGTATTCTTCAACATAAAGAATGCGAAGTAGTAGAAGCAGTTATTCGTAAGTTGATGGATACAAAACAAATTAAAAAAGGTCGCTTTGATTATAGTTATGATGGGTTCTTGGCGGTTGAAGATATTGATACAAAAGTATTAGATGATATTACAAAAGAACTAGGTTGGGATTTAACCTGGACTAAAAAAGAACCTAATGAAGGTATTGAATTATGGGATGAAGTTGAAGATTTATTGGAAGACAAAAAAGAACCAGTATCTCACCCAGCAGATACTTTGGATTGTTTTGATGACGACCATTTCAAAACCTTATATTGTAATTACAAAAAGTTAAAAGATTACTTTGAAAGGTTTTATACCTTTGTTAAAAATCCCGAACCAATGTTTGTATATGCTCGTTATAAATCATTTGTTGATGGTACAAGTGGTGATATTAAAAAGCAATATCATATGTCCTATCACAAAATTCCCGAACTAAAAAAGACATACAAAAACATTCATTCAAGGGTTGAATTTACGCCTTTTGGCGAGAAGAAGATACAATTTATGGACGATTATATGGACGATTTAGATATGGTAAAAAAGGAAGAGATGGAGTTTTACCCACAAAATACTAACAATCCAAAAGCACATAACAAAAGATATTTAAACACCTTTACTGGTTATAATGATGATTGCTTTGAAGAAGGTATTAAATTAGACGCTCACGCTTTGGAGAAGAAGGGTATTCTTCATAATTTTATGATGGTTGTTAAAAATCTTGTTGGTGGTAGAACAGAGCGTAAAATCTTCTTATATCTTCTTGCTTACAAAATTAAATATCCTGCTCGTAAATTACCTTTTGCCGTTCTTATTAAAGGTCATCAGGGCAGCGGTAAAAATACAATTTTGGAGCAAATGGCTAAAATTATTGGAGAAGCACATTACAATACAACAGCAAATCTAAAAGATATTACAGGCGATTATGCCGAAGGTATGATGAATAAATTACTTGTAAATCTTAACGAGATTAATTTTAATGACGCAAAAGGCAAAGCGGATTTGTTAAAATCCCTTATTAGTGAGAACAGAATGTCTTTTAATGTTAAATATTGTCGTCCAATCGTTCAAAATGTATATGCTTTAATTGTAGCAACAACTAATAATGTTTGTTCCATGAAGTTGGATATTGTAAGCGGTGAGCGTCGTTGGTTCATCTTTGAGAGTAATGGTAAAAATAAAAGATTGTGTGCCGTAATTGACAAAGATACTGGTAAAAATGGTTGGGACGCAGTTCATAAAGAATGGGACAAACCCGAATTTATTCAACAATTATATTTGTATCTAATGTCCTTACCAATTGAGAAGTTTAACTTCCAACAAGCACAATATAAAATGGCGGCAACACCCGCCTATAACAGATTAGCATCTTACTTTGTTCCAAATATGGCTTTAATGTTAAAAGATTTTATCTTACTAAATGCTTACAAATTTATTCAAGATGGTTCATACCATCAAGCAGAATGTATGATTGATTTTGAAGATGATGAAGAAGAAGTAGATATTCCCGAACATTATGTAGTTGATGAGAGCAAAAAAGAACAAAAGAAGGAATATTACGATCATGATGAATTTTACAAAGTCTTTGAATGTAAATCAAAAGAACTTCATAATTGGTATAGGGAATGGTATGATAAATTTGGCGGTAATGATGACTTCAAAAAGAACGCTAAAAAATTCCAAAATAGTTTAATGGCATTGTCCCTTAAAAGTATTAGTAAAGTAATGATGAGCGGTAATAATGTTGGATTTGTATTTAAACCATATAGCGTTATTAGGGAATTAAATGAATTGAAGTTAATTAATGTTGATATTACAAAATGGCGTAATGTTATTGAATTTGATGACGATGATAGTGAAGATGATTGGGATTTTTAGGCAAAGTATTTAACATTTTAAAAGTTGTAAAAACACAATTTACACCATATCAATCATAACAATATAATAAACTTTAATATATTGTGATGCTAATATTTGGATTTTAGGGAAAGTAGGGAAAACAGCATATTTAGATGATGAGAGGTAGGTTAGTTAAATTTACATACATAGTTGGAGTTCTTCAAATGGTCGTTTTCCCTACTTTCCCTAATGGTTCGGCGACCTTCTAATTCTAATTGTTGTAATAATTTCAATCTGTTCTTTGACTTCTTTTTAACAATGTAATTCGTTTTTTTTTTATTTAATTGTAGGGATATGCGATTAGTATAATTGCCTACATTTACAACAACAGATTTACCACAGGGACAATTACAATCATGTTCTTCAATAAATAGTTCATCATCGCTGTTAAGGAGAGATTTTGACTTGTTATTAAATTGGTGTGTTAATTTAATAAAAGGACACTTACACCATATATTGTCTTCGTCAATATTACAAGCGTATAGTTCTTTTAAATAATCCATTTTATATATTATACTATAATATATATAATGAAGACACGCAGCAAGACAAAACAAAAGCATAACGAAAAGGTTAAGTATGATGATATGTCTATTGTAAATACAAAACCAAATACAGAACTAAAACAATTTAATATGGCGGAAGGCATACAAGCATTAACCCATCACCCTATGTGCCTTTTGATAGGACAACGCCACAGCGGTAAAAATATATTAATGAATGAGTTGATTTTTGAATTAGATCGTAAATTTAAGTACGAACATATATTTTTGTTTTCAGCCACGGGGAAAATGAACTATAAAGAAACCTGGAGTTTTATGCGAGAAGAAACCATATACGATACATTAGATAATTTAAAAGAGATAATTAGGGTTCGTAAAGAGAGTATGTCTAAATCACCTGTCCTATTAATATTTGATGATATTGCTGGAATGACTTCTATGGGAGCAAATGGAAAGCGTAAGAATGTTAAATATAATGAGGAGTTAGACTTTTTAAGTACGACCGCCAGACATTTTTCATTTAGCGTAATTGTGTCAATTCAAAACAGAGTTTTGTGTTCTCGCACATTGAGGACGAATTGTAGTCTTTCTTTTCTATTCCCAGCTAAGTCTAACGATGATTGTAAGACTATTAGGAATGAATACCTCGGTCTGTGTAAATCTAATGCCGAAGCACAAAATATATATGATAGTGTTTATTCCAAACCATTTAACACATTAGTTGTGGAAGGATACAAAAGCGGAGTTATAACAATTGGGGATTATGTAAGTCAATATATAGCACCCTTTCCAATTCGCAAATGGAAGGCGAAGAGTTTGAAAAAAGTAAAAACAAAGGCAGCAAAAAAGAAGAAGGAAGAGTTAAGAATTGAAACCGAACGACGCAAAAAAAATCTGTTAGGATTAAATTTTCGTATATCTATATATAGCGATGACATATTATCAAAACAACACGAGAACCCGCAAAATGAAAAGGCAATCAATATATACGGAGAACGACAATTATAGTCCTGTGTATGATGAATGGGAAAAACTAGCACCTACATCTGTAAAAAAAACAGCACAAAATGCTTTACCAAATACATTTAAACCATATAATGTATCAGTTAGACATAGTGGAGCATTTAACGATTTTAACACACAATTTAGAGAGAAAAGAGGACGCAACCATACCAATAAATACAGATTACCAAATTATATGGGAGGTAATAACGCCAAAGGCAGATATAAACACGCAACAGAAGATTACTTCTCAAAAGATGAAACGATCAAAGTTAAATATAAAATGAGAAAACCTAAACGCATGGAGATTGGTAGAGATATATTAGCAGAGCAAGAACAACGCACAACAGAAGGTGCGGAGATTAGAGGTAAAGTTAAACTTAATCCAAGAAAAGCAAAAGCAGAAATTAATCTTATTGAAAGAACCAAACGCAATCGTGGTGGTTGGAATGCTGGTAAAGACAGCGGAGCATTCCAAGGTGGTTTTGCTTATACTGGATATAATGATACACAAATAAAAAAAGATAGTAAATTTAAAGAATTGAACGCTCAACAAGATGAATTTAGAAGTATAGTAGAAGGCGAGATTATGAATAGTGGCGATAATGCGAACATAGTTCAAATGCCCGAATGAGCGAACTTTTTAATAAGTTCTTCCATTACTATGTGGTTTTGGAGTTTTTGTTCTTCTTCAACAACTTCTTCAATACATTCATCGCAAAAAATATGTAATCCGTGTTTATGAATTTCCCCTGCTTCTTCATCGCAAGACCTACAAAATGTTGCTTCGCAACCATCACATACCCAATTAGGTTTCCACTCTTCTTCACAATCTTTACATATCCAACCACAATCGCAATTACAACTATCATTCATAACTGCTTCATCATCGTGTTTCCATTCGCAGCATTGACGACATTCAAACACATCATCTAATCCTCCCATATTAGTCATCAAATCAATCAAACTATTATATTTGACTCTCAATGAAAGATATATGTTCTCTTCCTTCATAAGAACTTCCTTCTCCTTTAGTGTTCGTTCCAACATTTTAAGAAGCAGTTTGTTGAAGCATTGGAGTTCGGTAAAGGTCGTCATTATAAGTTAGATTTGGTATTGTGTTTTGGATATTATGTTTAGGGTTTTTTTAAAAATCAATTTTTTAAAAACTAATTCGTTCGTCTTATATATAGAGATGGTAAATAAACCTGTTGATAGTGCGATGTATAATAGAATTAAACGAGCGGTTATAGCAAAAAATCCAAAGCATTCGGCATATAGAAGCGGACAAATGGTTAGACAATATAAAGCAGCATTCAAAAAAAAGTATGGTAGTAAATCACCTTATATTGGTAGTAAAGCAAAAGGAAATTTGACGAGATGGTACAAAGAAGATTGGAAAACAGAGAAGGGTAAGAAGACTTACAAAGAGGGTGGAACTATATTTAG
>Ga0181419_1000601_pt1 | contig 12686 bp, 8 predicted proteins | sample 42SPOviralmetaG_FD_130144 | JGI IMG/M metagenome (GOLD analysis project Ga0181419, IMG submission 130144) | Marine viral communities from the oligotrophic San Pedro Time Series (SPOT) site, San Pedro Channel, CA, USA - 42 SPOT_SRF_2013-04-24 | ecosystem: Environmental > Aquatic > Marine > Strait...
TAACGTTTACATCAGCAGTTTGATGTAATAAGTGTATATGATAAGAAGTTTCATCATCTCCATGAAATACATCTATACCTTTACTATCCCAGAATCTATTAACATCATCTGGTTTACCATCTGCTCTATGTGCTGTGTCTAATCCTTGACCAGAACTAAAATTATTTCTTGAATATATACGACCTAAGTTAGATGTAAAGTCTTCAGGGTTTTGTTTAACATTAACATTTTGTCCTGCTTGTACATCAGAAGATTGTATAGTTAACTCTCTATTAGGACCTACAGCTGTTCTTAAATAAATATTATCTAATCTACAGTCATAGCCGTATCGTTTTGGGTTACGTACATTAGAAGTTGAAGCTACTCTAGCCATTATGTTGGATAGTTTATGCTGTTAAGTTGGACTGGTTCTGGATATTTAGACCTTAAATTACTTCTTGCTTGTTGTATTAACAGTTGTTGATACCTTAATAGACTACTACTAATTGTATTAGAAGCACCTACTGGATAGTTTGATGCAGCAATTTGTTCTGTTATATATCTTGAATCTACTTGTTTAATATCTTTACCTACTAACATTTGTGCAGCAACACCTGCCATAATTATTGGCTCATATTCTGTTTCTAATCCACATGAAACTAATGTTGAAGCTTCACCAGTAGGAGGTACAAATTTCTTTTTAAATGTAACGAAGACTGTATGTCCTGCTGATATGTTTACAAACTGTATAGCATGTACTGCATTAGGTCCTGTTGTATAAGTCTTTGTTCTTTCTGTAGATGTATCATCTGTCCATACAAATGGATTTGGTAAGTCAATCATTTCTACTGCTACACCATTATATTTTAAACCTGTTTGGTCTGAACCTGATTGCCAATCTGTATATTGTGATATAGCTTTAACAGGTGTAACTAAATAATTATAAGTATCTACATTAGAACCATATGTTCCTAACAATTTATATCCTGTACTAGCTACCATCTCTACAGTTTCTACAGCAAATAGTGTAGGATATAAATTCTTAATTTGGTCTACGATTGAGTCATAAACATTTTTACGAGGAAATGCAGGAGCTATTTTAATTAAATCTCCAGCTGAATGTGTTGTTGCTGTTGTACCTCTGGCACCTCTTTGTACAGTTATTTCATTAGTTACAACATTAAGAGATTTAGAAAACATTAACTCTTGACCTACTTCAATAATAGCTCCAGCGTCTAAAGCATCTTCTTCTTCTGAAGAAAACAAATCTCCTTCATAGTTAAGAGTACTTTGGGTTGTACTAGAAATACCACCAGTTAAGTATGAATACGATTCAACACTATCCATTGGTTCTAGGTATTCTCTAAATACCCTATCTACTAGGTTGCCTATTGTGTCACTCACAATGACCCCTAACTTTGTTTAAATACTAAATTAATTTGTCTATCAGCAGCTTCGTTACCATCAGATGTTACTCTTAGGAAACCTATTGCAGCAAAAGCCCAACCACTAGGGTCAACTCTTACCATGTTTCCTGGTGAAACTACATATGTAACTTCAGTATTATCTGTTTCTACTACGTCTACCCAAGTGCCTCCATCATAAGAGAAGTCAAATGTTACGTTTGAACCAGTCATTGCTGCAGGAAATTCTATTCCTGATAGCAATAAACCGTCACATTGTGCAGCTGTAGAGTTACTGTTGTCTGCTGAAACGTCTATTAAAACTTGTTTTTGTAATTGCATATTGTCCTTACTATAGCAGAAGAAAAGGGCAGGAGGTGGATTCCCACCCTAATCTTCAAATATATTTCTCTAAGCTACGTCAGAAAACATCAAATGGTATGAAGGAGGACCGAAGTCGTATCCCATTTCCATGTAAACAGCTTTTGCAACCATTGCATTAGCGTCTTGGTCGATGTCTCTCACAAACACTGTTCCATATCCTGGGATATTTGTGAACACTGGTTGTACGAAAGCAAAGTCAATAATAAATGCTTTATTAGCAGGTAGGATATTAGGGTCAATAACCATCATACCAATCTGTCCGAATGGTGTAACGATTACATCAATGTCAATACCAGCAAGATTTCTATCTCTTGGAAGTATTGCTCCTGTAATACCAACTGTTCCAGCTAATAATTCTTTATTAAGGTCGAGTAATTGCTTAGGGCTTAAGCAGAGAACTGGTTGTTGCATTGGTGCGTGAGCATCATACAATCTTTTTAGTCCGTCTGCAATAGAGTCCCAAGATAGAACTTTGTCAGTTCCACTGCCATCGCCAGCTGAATCACAATAGTGTACGTTACCGCCTACATATGTAGGAGCAGTTGTATTGTTAGCGTTAGCGTTTAAAGCACAGTACTCTGTAAGTCCACGCATTTCTCTTGTACCTGCACCAGGTGTTGTATTAGCACCGTCTGCGAATGTACCGTTGAATGCGAACCACTCTACTTCTCTAGCTACTTTTTCAAGAGCTAAAGACATTTGCTCTGCAAATTCATCAACGATTGGGTTAGAACCAGCTAAACCGAGTTTGTCAGCAGCTGTTACTGTTCCGTCACCATCAGATGAAGATGCGATGTTAGCACTTAAATCAAAAGGATTTTGGTGCTGATATGTTGCCATAGCTGTGTAAGTCATCTTGACACCTTTATGGAATATCTGTGTCACACCAGTAAACGCAACTCTATCTCTTCCGAGATATTCTGTTGGTGTATTACCTTCTTGAGCCTTTGTAGGTTCAGAAGACACTGTATGTGAGTCAGCAGCTTGGATTTGCCAGAAGGTAGATTGTAAAACCTTACCTCCGTTTAATCCACCTGTTGCAGATAAAAAAGGAGTTCTTTGACCACCTACACGGAATAGCTCCCCAGAAAAGTTATTAATTTTCTGAGAGTAAATTGCGTCATTTGTCAAGCTTATGCCTGCCATAATAAACCTCCGTATATTGTCGTATTAAACTATTACTTTTTTTGTTGTTCTTGGTCCATGTAGTTTAATTTAGCTCTTAGTGAATCCTTTACGGATGCACCTTTTAGAGCAGCAACTAATTCTTCATTAGACCCTAAAGGTATTTCTGAAGTTGAATTTGCATCAAGTGCAGCTACTCGTGACCTTGCATCGTCTTGAACTTGTGGTTCAGGTGGAGACTGTGGTGTTGCCTCAACTGTTCCATTTGCTTCGAAACCATACTCGTCCTTTGCAAACTGTGAGATAGCATCTGTCGTAACAGGTCCATCATACACTTGCTTTAACGCCTTACCGAAACCTTTGTCCGTTGATAATCCTAATTTACCAAAAACATTATCTATTTCCTTATCCTTATAAGACTCTAGTTCTGCTTCTAGTTTTTTGATAGCATCATCTTTTCTACCAATAGTTTCTCTCATTTGTTTTACACCATGTTCTTGCGGTGCATCAAATTCTTCCATACTGTACCTCCACTATGTGTTAACCTATCGAACAAGACCATAGGCATCTTGTCGGGGTGCTACCTTACCACTTGACCTGTATCTCTGGTAGCTATAAGCTACAAGTCCATTACTCTACGGTTTTAATACGAGCTTTCAACGTAGGCTTCGAAAGCTGTTTGCAGGTCTATTTGAGCGGACCACGCAACGCTTAATGGTTATTATAACAGGTTATGTAGTAAGTCCAGTGATTTTACCGTCTTTTTTTACTGCTCCTAATTGAACACCTTGTTTGGACATTAGTTCTGATTCAATACGTGTTAATCTTTGTTGAGCTTGTACATTGCCTAATGAGGCTTGCTCTAATGTTTCAATACCTAAATCTCTACCTATACTTTCTGCTTGACTCATAATGTTTCCAGCAGTTCCGTAAAGTTGTTTAGCTCCTTGTGCAGTTAAACCTTGTTTCTTTAATGTATCAAATTTATCATAATTAAATCCAAAGCCTGCTTTTTTAGCTTGTGCACCAATTTGTACAGTAGTTATTTGTCCTTTTAAGAATTTATCTTCTACTTTTGGATTAATTAATGCTGCAAATATTGTTGCATCGTCAGCTACTACTCCTAGTTGTTCAGCAAATAACTGTTTAACTTCAGGTATTTGGTTTACAACTCCTTCGTAAACTACATCTATTCTATCTTGAAACTCTGCACCAGATACAGAACTAACCATTTCTTTAAACTCATCTTCAAATTCAGTAAAGTCATCTATACCTATTTCACTGAGAGTTTGTTTATAAGTATTAATAGTTGTTAAAGAAGTTAACTCATCCATTATTAATGTACCATCTTTATTTAATAGATGACCAAAGTTGTCTTTCCATACTTGTGTTTTTCTAGTTAACCCTATTGATGTATCTGCATCTCCAGTATCAATATAATTATTTATAAAATCGTCTATTACACCTTGTGGCATAAATGAATATAAAGCTTGTGCTTGTTGATTAGCTTTTGCTGACGTTGCTGCAGTACCAGGAGAAGATGTAGAACTTGTTGTACCACTTGTAGCAGTACCTTGTACGTTTTCATCTGTAGTATAACCTCTTGATTGATACCATGCTAAATCTCTAACTTGACCAGTTTCAGGGTCTATTGAATTATCTACTGTATAAGAAGTAGCTAAATCTTTTCTATAAACTTCTACCATTAGTTTTGCTCCCTAAACTGTTGTGCTCCAACTATACCTTTGCCAAAAACACCTAATGCATTGTTAACATCACTCATAACTTTTGCGGAGCCCATGCTATAGCCCCTACTTCTAGCTAATTTTTTTTCTTCTCCAAAGTCATTAAGTTTTAACATCTTATCTATAATTGCATAATCACTATCTTTACTTTGGTCTAATTTAATACCTGTTGTTTGTTCAAAAGAGTTAATTTTACTGTCTATTAGAAACCCAATTTCCATATCTTCGTCATACATAGAGTATTCTAATTTGTTTTTAGCTTTTAAATCTTTAATAAATTTTGTTTCATAATTAGGATTGTTTCTTAATTTAGCTGCATGACTTGCAATATCTTTAATACCTGAATGTAAATTAGGTGCTAAATAAGTATCCATAAGACTTTTTATTTTTTCTGTACCAAGTGTAGTTTGTTTAATTTCTGTACCATCTGCTATAGCTTGTATTTTTGCATCTACAGGTCCACCTAATGTATAGCTACTATCTACTAATTTTCTAACAGTACGTTTAGATTTTTCTTCACTCCAACCTGATGCCCATTCTTCTGCTATTGCAGTTAAAACAGTTTCAGACAACTCTCCACCAAGACCAGTTAAATGTGTTTGTAAACTTGCTAAATTGTTTTCAACATCTTCTTCCCAACCTAATTTATTTTTAGCTTTTTTAGTTAAACCATTATATTGAGCTATTGTGTAACCCATATCTTCTATTGCTTTATTATGGTCTACAGAATCCCAATAAAGTTTTATATTGTCTATACCATTATCCATTACCCAGTCTTCTAATGTGTTTACATAATTAGCATCTGACCAAAAAGGTGCTGTTGTTTTTAATTCATCAAGACCAGAAAGCATAGCAGTAATACTATCTACATCATCATATTCTTTAGTTAAAGGATATATACCACTTCCTACAACTACAATTCTATCTTCATAACCAACTTTACCCTTAAACTGAGCATCAGTAATTTCAATCATATCTCCAGTAGTAACTAAATCATTATAAAAAGAAGCACTTGCATCTTGATTATTTTGTTCTATATCAGTCATATCTGTTAAATCAGCTAATGTCCAACCTTTAGGTACTTCATACATGTACAAGCTATCACCTGTATCAACACCTAAATAAAATTTACCATCGACATTAATAATCTGTGTACCTTCTGGACCATATGTAACTCTACTCATTATTTGTACCTAACATAGGACGTATGCCATTCATTGCAAGACTAACAATGTCTTCTGTTCCTGTTTTTTTACCAATAGTTGCTTGATAAGCCTGAACACCCATTGAACCTCTAGCCCATCTTCTCATATCTTTTTCTAGTTGTGCTGCATTATTAAAAGGAACAGATTCTACTTCTTTATCAACATCTATTGATTGATTACTCGTAACACCTGTTGCACTACTCATCATTGCATTACCTATTAAATTTTGTAGTTCTGGATTATTTTCACCAAGTTCACCTTGTAGTTGTGCATAAGCTGCCATACCAACGTTTGCTAACATCCAATATGTTTCATATGCTGCAATACTAGCAGCTGTTGCTACTGCTCCTGCTGCAGCTTTACCATAACCAGCAGCTTTTAAACCTTTACTTGCTAGCTCTAATGGTTTTGTTAATAATATTTCTTCATCTAAATAACCTAATACTTTTAAACCTATTCCACCAAAAGCTTTTAATTTATCTACATTTTCTACACCTATAGATTTAGCTAAACGACTTAACTCTTGTTCACTCATATTAGGCAATTCAGCATAACTATAATTTTCAATAGGTGCTAATCCACCAGGTCCATATCTGGTATTTTTCTTTAATGCATTACTTTCAGCACTTCTAGTATTCATATAATTATGAAAAAACTTTTCAGCACTTCCTTCTGCTAAAAAATTATCTATTTCAATAATTACATCATTAACTTTTCTTTTATAATAATTTACTCTAGCTTCTTGAGCACCTGGAGTTCCTGATAAAGGTTTGTTTTGAACGTCTTTTAAATTTTCTTCAGCTTGTAACTTTGCTTGTGCAAGTCTATCATAAGCTTCTCTATCTTGACCTTTTAATTGTTGAGGGTCTAATTTTTGTACATTTTCACCAGGATTTATCATGGTGATATATACCTAAATACTTCAGATAATAAAGCTTGTTGTGTTTCTATTTTTTTATTTCCTAAAGCTACTGCATCCATTTCTTTACCATATTCTTCCTCTACATAATCTTCAGCAAAACCTTCAGCTGTAATACCATCTTTAAAAAAGTCAGTATTTAATCTACGTTCTGTTGGCATATATCCACCCATTTGAACATCTTCTCTTTTAATATTAGTACCTTCTACATAATCTGCGTATATGTCACTTGTTTTAAAGTTTGCAATTAAGTCAGCGTTATCCATCATTTCTTTTGAATAAGCTTTACCGAAAGCTGTAGCTGCTTTATCTAACATTTTTGGAGTAACTCTTTTACCTGAATCTGCTAAAGCATTTTCAAGTATAGTTTTAAACTCTTCATCAGAAGGATATTCTTCTAAAGCTTGTTGAAATAAATCACCTTCTATTTTTTCTCTAGTTTGTTTTTTTTCTTCTCGTTCTAAATAAGATGTTTGTTCTGCGTAAGCATCTATAGCTTTATTAAAAATCTTACGTTGCATAACATATTGTGGTTCATCTTCTTGAGCCATAAAAAATCTAACATCATTTTCAGATTCTAAAGCTTTATATTCTGGACTGTTTTCTAATATATTTAAATTAGCATCACCATAATCCATAATGTCATATACAACTTCTAATAACTTATTACTGTATTCTCCTATTGAATCATTAAAATAACCTTCATCTACAATACCTTTTGCTTCTAAATATCTTTGAAACTCTATTATTTCTTGTTCAGAGTTAGCACTAGCTAATATTCCACTAATAGGAAAATCTTCAAAGTAACTTGTAAAAGATTTAAACCTATTTGTTTCTACACCATCTTTGTCATACACAGGTACTTTTCTAGCATTAGGGTCTTCTAATCCTCCAAAATCCATAAATGGCAAGTAAGCAGTTAATTTAACTGAATCAAATACTCCAAATTCTTCTATACTTTCTCTATATTCTTGTTCAAATTGTTGTGCATATGCAGGGTCTAATTGCATTAAGTAAGTATCTAATAGTGCTTTTTGTTCAGGATTTAATTGTTCTACTGGTTCATCATTAGTATTTTCTTCAGTATTACCAAAAGATGTATTTTGTGTTTTCTCTACCATTATCTTCCTAATGTAGCTCCATATTGTAGAGCTTCAGTGTCATCTCTGTATAATCTTAACATAACACCTATCCAGACATAGTAAAAGTCAGGATTTTCTTTTGCTATCTGCATAGCTACTTGATGTGTCATAATACGCATATATCTTGCTTCATCTTGTGTAGAAGATAACCACCAATCAGGGTTTTTACTACTTGAGTATTGTATTGATTGATTACCCATAGCTTGCCATATAGGGTATAACTTAGCAAAACCTTTACCTGCATCAGTTGTAGAGGCAAAACTACCTTCTTTTAACCATTCACGTTCCATTTCGGCAAATATATCTTTAGCTTTAACAGCAGTTGTAATACCATAAGTTTGACTTTGAAACCCTGGATAATCAATAATTAAACTATTACGAACTAAACGTTTTAAGAAAACTTTTTCATCATTAGGTATTGTTTCATTATCTTCTACTTTTTCTGAAAAAGCTGCATATTTATAGTATGCTACTGTATCATTTACAGACCTACGATATTGGTCAGGATTTAACATAACAGACTCATCATACAAATCAGCATATGACCTATCATCTAATGGATTATCAGGTAACAAAAAATAAGCACTTAGTGTGTAAGGTTCTAAATCTTTTTTATTTTCTGCTTGCCATTCTTTTACTCTATCTGTTATAGAACGTCTACCAGCAATAGACACTGATTTACCAGATGTTAACCAACCATGGTCATAACCAAACTCTTTAAAGAATCTTTCAGCTGCTTGAACATCGTTTTGATTTACTTCTTCTCTAATTTTTCTATATTCTTCTGCAAGAATTTGTGTAGTAACCAATTTACCATCTTTATCTTCTGCGTAAAATACTGGTTTAATACCTGTTGGTCCAATAAATTGTGCTAAGAATCTAATTGCAAATACTTGTGTAGCTTTTTTATTAGAATATTCTAAGAAAGCTTCGTCAATATCTGATTTAGTAATTAAAGTTTTGTCAAAGTTTTGACCATATTTTTTACTTAAAAACTTATCAAGTTTTCCTGCTTTGTATAATCTTTGATTTTCACCTGTCAACATACCGTATCTATATATATCTATTGTTGTAGATGCTCTCATAGCAGCGTATTCACTTGTGTAAATTTCGTTTCCATAGTCTTCTATATCTTTTCCTATACCACCCATTGCAGCAAAAGCTTTTTTTAACCACGGAGCTTTTGGTAGTAACACATCTCTTATTTCTGGAGTACCAAAATCACCAAATAAAGTTTCCCTCACTTCTCTGCCGTAGCCATACTTAGGTAATACCTTATCTAAAGCAAATGCAACATATGGGTTAGGTCCAGGTACAAATCCTTGTCCTAGTAGGTTAATACCAGTTACATAGCTCTTGGCAGCTACTTCAGTGTTTCTTTCTTTGCCATAAATTAAACTTCCCATAAACCCACTAAACGGATGTGCAAACAATTCGTTATCAGGATTTTGTGGGTCTGGTGTAAAGAATGATTCACTTTGAAATCCAAATAAGTTTGAACCTCTAGCACCGTTAACTGTAAGTTGTCCTTTACGTATTAACTGTGGATTATTAGCTAGTAACTTACTCCAAGTAGTAGCTAACTCAAACCATACTTCAGGGAAAGGAAAGATATTTCTTGTAACATCTGATAAAGCATGTCTTTTAGATGTATCGTATAACAACTGTTTAGTACCTGATAAACCATAAGCTTTAGCATTTGTATCTGCTACTTTAAAATTATCAATTTTTCCACTAGCTGTAGCTCTACGTGCATCTTTTAAATCAGCAATAACGTTTTTAGGAATCTTTAATAACTCAGCTTCTTTAATAAATTCATCTCGTACTTTCCAAGAGTAATTTTCAAAGTTATCAAGTATATGCATATACCTAAATTGTTTAAAAGCTACTGACCTAGACAAATAAGCATTGGGTTTACCCATCATGTGATTAAACGCAATGTTTACTAAACTATCCATACTTTTTTCAAAATTACCTAATGGTCCTAAATTTTTTCTATTAACAATATCTTCTGATACTTTTACAGCACCTAAATCTAAGTTAAGACCTTTTTCTCCAACATATTTTTTAAGCTCTTGGTCTATATCTGACATTGTTGTTTTACCACGAAGTGACAATCTTTCTGGTATACGTTTGTTTAAATCTTCTAAAAAGCTAAGACTTTCTCCAGCTCTTCCTGCATCATCCCATTTATGTAAACTACCTGTTGCTATTGCATTTCTTAAATTACTATTGCCTGTATCTGTAGCTGAAATGTTGTACCTATAAGCTTTTGTAGCTTCGTCATAGAAATATTCTGTACCTTTTTCTACACGACCACCTGTTTTAATTCTTATACGTGTTTCAACAGATTGTAAATATTGGTCTATAAAATCACTGTCATTTAAAATTTTACTAAATCTACCGCCACCCATATCTACAAGTTCTTCTCTAGCTCTAGCACCATCCTTACTTAAAATCCATTTAGAAAGCTTGTCACTACCATAACCATGTTCAGCTACTTTTCTAGCTATTTCGTCACTACGCAATAACATTAATTCAAACCTAACTGCTTCTACATAATCATCTGCATTAGTTTTAATGCCTTTTTCCATTTCTGTTTTAGTACGCATAACATACTTAACATTTTTATTTCTGATAGTTGCTCTTCCTTGCAGCCCTGCAATAGAAAATGTTTGGTTCATAGCTTGTAAATGTTCAAAGCTATCAAGCAATTTATTTTCGTCAATAGAAGATGCACCACCTCTAACGGCTTTAGCGATTTTTCCTTCTCCACCCATAGTTACCCACTGTATATAGTGTATAGGGTGTGTAAAAAACGAATCCATATGTCCTGCAGCAAAACGCATTGATTCTTCTAAAAAAACTCTACTAAAAAAAGCATATCGTAATAGAACAGCTGGTTTAAATATATTTCTATTGTAATAATCTAAAAGGAACGTTACAGCATCTTGCCCTAGTTTATCTACAGGTATACCTTTTAATTGTCCTGTTGTGTAATCTATAAAAGGATTTTCTGCATATTCTTTACTAAATCCAAATTTATATTTAGTTACGTAATCTTTAGCATTTTTAATAGGTATTGTAAATGTTTGACTTAAAGAGTTCATATCATCGTAATAAGTAAACAATGAAGACATAGAACGTTTCATTAAATTATAATCTGTTAACTGTACTGAGTTATCTGCCATTTCAGACATAAGATGTGCAGTAGGTATGATAACTTCTCTATCTGTACCATCCCAATTTTTATAAGTCATTTTTTCTAAACCTTCAGACATGTTTCCTGCAAAAGGCATATCATCCCCAAATTCGTTAATAAACATAATAAATCTATCTTCTTCACTTTTAGAATAATTTTCTAAAGCTTCAGCCATAATTTCGTGATTACCACCTTTAGCTTTAACATGTTGTATATCTCTAACTCTTTGTTCATAAGCAAACTTTCTAATAGTTCTATGGTCTTGGTATTTTAATCCTCTAAATTCTTGTAGTATTTGAGAACCAACTGCTGAGTCATAACCTGTACTTTGTAAATGTGCAAACAACTGGTCATAAGCTTGTGAAAAGTTTCTCAAAGGTAAACCCATTTCAGGTATTAGTCCTAACATTCTTTGTTGTGAAGGAGTACTACCAGCATTAAAAGTAGAGTTAAACCCTAACATTTTTTCATATTTTTTACTTGTAATACTTGTTAACTCTTCTACATTAGATTTAGCATTTAAAGCAGCTTCTATTAACTGTTCTTTTTTAGGTAACCATCTACTAGCTGCTATAGTTCCGTCAATAATTCCATCATTTCTTGACAATGGTTTTAATACAGATAAAAACTTTTTGTTAGGTGTATTACGTAAAGGAGACATTGCAATATTTAAACCTTGTCCTAAATAACTTCTAGCACTTCTAAATGCTGCTTGTTCATTTCCTATTGTAGATAATGCTCTACCAGCTATTTGTTTTCCAACATTTGTAGAACTTTGTAATTTTTTACCAGTTTTTGCTGTACTTACTAATGCTTTGTTTAATGCAAAAGATGCAACTTTAGGCATAGTATCTATTTGTGCAAAACCTTTGCTGGTGTATTTACCAATACTTACACCTTCGTCTAATAAAGAACCAAACAACTCTTTAATTTTTGCAGGGTTTTGTTCTTCTACAACTCTACCAACAAATCTACCATCTAAATTTCTAAAGAATGGATTAGCTTTTATAATCATTTCATCTGTTTCGTCAGCTAACGAATAAAATAATTGATTCATAAACGGTGTATCTAAAAATTCATCTTTTGTTTGTCTAAAAAATTTAGGTACACGTTCACCAAAAAAACCATACTGTTTTACTTGTCTATTAGTAGCTTTGGTAACTCTTGCTGCACCATTATCAATAGCTTTTAATTTAGCATTAGCACCTAGCATATACTCTTTAAGACCTTCGCCAGTTAAACCGTCTATATCTTTAGCAATTTGTTCTTCAGCTTCTTTTCTTAAACCTTGTTGATTAAGTTTAAATCTTTTACCTGTAGCTAATACTTCTCCTGTTTCTTGGTCTAAAAGTTTATTTACACGTCTAAGGTTTTTAAATTGATTCATTACTTGACTGACACCTTTATCTGCAAGTAACTCAGGAACTAATTTATAAGTTAAATCTATTGCACCTGACAGTTTGTTGTAAGATTCTGTACCAGGTGCTGAAATCATAGCTGCTTGATAACGTCCAGGTGAATAAGGAATTAATTGTTGATAACCTTCTTGAGTTCTTCCAGGGTCATCAGCACTATAAACAAA
>Ga0181419_1000608_pt1 | contig 12631 bp, 32 predicted proteins | sample 42SPOviralmetaG_FD_130144 | JGI IMG/M metagenome (GOLD analysis project Ga0181419, IMG submission 130144) | Marine viral communities from the oligotrophic San Pedro Time Series (SPOT) site, San Pedro Channel, CA, USA - 42 SPOT_SRF_2013-04-24 | ecosystem: Environmental > Aquatic > Marine > Strait...
GTTAACAGTCGCTCCTCTAGTTGGTGTAGATGCTGAAGTACTTCAGTTAGCTGCGTTAGCTGGTGGCGGTGCTGCACTTGCAGTAATCAAAACATATGCAAAGAAACAAATAACAGTTAGTAAGTAAAAATGGTTAGCGAATACATAGCACCTTTTAGAAAAGTATCAGATAAAAAAATTGTATATGATACTAAATTTAGAAATTCTTGGTCTCCTAAACCAAGTGGAGGTACAATTAATCCACAAGGTAAACCTATAGGTAATACACGTGGATTAAACAAACCACCTATTATAAAAAGTACTGCTCGAATAGGTAATAATTTTGGTATAAAAGGAATGGTTAGAGACCCTATACAAGTTAGGATGGATTTAAAACATCGTTTAGACCCAAAGACTATGAAACGATTAGACCAATTAAGAGGTATAGGTGAAATACAGAACTCAGTTAGAAAACCTATAGGTGCATACGCCGCACATATGGCTAAAGCTGCAAAAATATCTAAAGGTATAAACATAGCTGGTCTTGCATTAGCTGCTGGTGAAGGTATTTATAAAGGTACTAAACGTGCATTAGGTCCTGGTGGTACACAGTTTCATACTGGTACAGGTGTTCCTTTATGGGAAGATAGAAATACTGAAAACATAGGAAGTAAGTTAAATTACTAATGAGAAAAGCTAAAAAAATACCTAACAAATATCAAGTAGGTAAAGGATATGCTGGACTTGGTAAAAAAGAATTAGAAAAAAGAAAATACCAAGCTAAAATGCTTACTAAAATAGCAGGTTCAAAAGCTACAGGGTTTGAGCATACAATAGGTCAACTAGAAAAAGGTGGCTATGCTGATATTTTTGGTGATAAAAAGTGGTTAGCTAAACAAGCTGCTGGTTATCGTAAAATGCAATCTACGTTTGACAATCAATATAATAAGTTACATACTGGTGGAAATGTATCAGCTTATAAATCAAAAAAGTTTGGTAAAGATACACCAGGAAAGAAAAAATCAGGTTATTAGTCTCGTCTGACAGTTTAATCTACGTATTTTCTTTTTAAAAAACCTTGTAACAAAGCTCTATAAGCTACTGAACTACCCTTCTGTTGTCTACCATCATAGACATCGTGGTGCCATTTACATAATATAGCTACATTATCCATATCAAACTTACGTTTCTTGTTACCGCCCATTCCTATACCATGTATGTGTGCTAGCTCTAACCATTTGTTATCGTTACAGTAAGCCCACTCACAGCGTCCTCCAGCCCTTTCTAGAGCAGCTTCACGCATTTGTGACAAGTTATCCATCAATATCATACATAGTATATTTAAGTGTGATTTCTTCGTTTGCTTTTATAGGACGTAATGGAAACAAATGATTTACATATGTACCATGTAAACGTTTCACTTCACAATTAGGATTTTCGCTATGGTTTATAAATCCACCTAAAGGTGTACGTATTATTTGTCCTTTATCATCCATAAACACATGCGTGACACCTATGCTTGTTTCTAAATCTCGTATAGCCCTGATTGTAAACAGACCTAGACCTTCTATTTTGCTAGGTTGTATAGTTAAATATTTAGGTAATGGTCTGTATGTTGGTACAGACACTACTCTTCTTCTAAACGTCTGTAATCTTTAACATGTGCATCAGCTTGATGTGTTTTTGATAACTCTTCCATATGAAAGTTGTAATCTTTTACAAACTTTTCCATTAAAAAATTAAGTCTTAACAAGTCTGGTGCTACACCAAATGTATCACTACCACAAGCTTTAGTAAATTGTGAACCCCATACTTTCATGTATCTAGGGTGCGTGAATATATTAATTTTATTTATATCTATTTTAGTTTTTTCTTTACTCATATTATCTCCTTATAATAATTGTGACCACATTGTAGGCATTTCAAGTCCCAAGGCACGTCTGTTATGTATGCTTTACCGCAATCTTCACAAACGTAATTGAAACATTGTTCAATACCGTCCAATAATTTTTTATTAACTTTATAACTGTATTCGTCATTATTCATTAGTTCCCTTCCAACAATGTTTACTACTGTTCCAGTGATGCCAGCCATCATTGTAGACTAGCCAAGCTGCGTATCTTGTAGCAACTTCTGGATTTGTTCGTTCTCCTATTATACCAAGTTTAGATTTTAACCAAGACCAAGTATTGTCGTTAAATTGCCAGAGTCCAACGTCCTTTGTCCCGTTAAAGTTATTCCCTATCACAGTAGGTCTACCACTACTTTCGCAATGTATAATCCTTAAAGCACGCAGAACGTCTTCCTCTTTAAAATAACTTTGTACCGTGGGCAACCATTCTTCAACAAAGTACACCATATAGTTTGTTTCTCGGCACTCACGATACTCAGTCATATCAGCAGGTGTCGGCATTGTTACATACAGACACGCTGCTAAAATGTATTCTATCATTAGCTAATGGTAGTTCTTGAAGGTACTTTAGTGCAGTAGTAACTGACTAAGCCTTTCTTTTTTGTTGGCAGTGTAGTTATTTCATAACCTTCTGCTCTTAAGTTAAAGAGTATTCCACCAAATCTATGGCAGTATAACTCTCTTACAAACTCCCAGTTAGTTATAGGGTCTGAGTCTTTAAACTCTTCCAATGCCCAAGCAACTAACTGTGTCTTACTTTTTACATATGCAGGGACGATTACCCCTCTAAATGCACTAGGTATCATAGTTATCCTTTCTTATTTTGTTTTCTAAGTCCACGATACTGTAAACTTTTTTTAGACTTAGCAGCTCTACGCTGTGCTCTGTTCATTAGAAAGGCACAACGCCATCGTTAGCATCACTTTGTGCTACCTCTGGCTTAGGTTCACCGTCTAAGTTCCATTCTTTAGGTATGTCAGCATTATCTAACCACCAAGACTTACGCCACTTGCCACTATGTCCTCCGCACGTTACGGGGTCATTAGTACTGCAAGTAAAGTCTGGACTTTTCTCTGACCGTTTACTGTTACGATTATCGTATACCATTTGTTTACAGAAAGGACACGTAAGGTCATCTCTGTATTTGTTTTGTTGTTCCATTTTGTTAACAACTCCTCCTAGCATGTCACCAGCTGGTTGTACACCTGGCTCTTTACTTTCTATTTCTATGCCAACAGACTCTAACTTCTGTTCTATTGACATTTGTTCAAAGGACTCATCTGTAACAACAGTAGGCATATCAGCTAGTTTCTCAATATAATCAAACCAAGTTTGTAACTGTTCATCTGTCCATGTTGTCTTGTCTTTAGGATACTTTTTAAGTTCTGCATATTGATTTGCTGAACCAAGTACCTTGACTAGAGTTTCTTTTGAATCTATGTTAGCAGTCATTGCACTAACAGTCTCTGATATAAAGGTTACATCCTGACTCATGCCTCAGTACCTAAGATACTGTCCATGATAGCTGCATGTGCAACTTTGTCTTCAGGTGATAACTTGTTTTCTTTCTTACGCATGTCTAGCTTGACTGTAGTCTCTACCATAGCGTCCTTATCTGCTTGCTCCTGTGTGTAACCGTCAGGTGCATAGGATGTAGCTTCTTCTTCTGTCTGTTTACTACCAGACCATAGCTCTACACCCAGACCGAACCGCATACATGCACGTTTAAATGCATCAGACTCTGCGTCTTTAAGGTTGTTACCGTCATTAAACTTAGCATTGCCAAGCTTGAAGGTGTCAACATCACCGAAACCATCGTAACTACCCATACCTTCTATGACGATAGTACCTTTGGCACCGACTATTCTTTTCTCTCCATCGTGATAACCGTATACAGGTTTACACTTCCAGGAGTATGTCACACCACTATCACGTAGTCTTTCTACATAGTTAGCGTGTGGTACGTAGTCGCCAAATTTTCCAGCAGGAGCTTTTTTAATTAACTCTTGTGGAAAAGGAGACAACAAATCAACGTTATCTTTCATAACATTCCTTTCTTATATATATTTATTTTTGTCTAACCAAAGGGAAAGACAAAAAAAATATTATTCTTCTTCTAAGTCTAATAAAGAACGTAAATTATGTACTCCTCTTTCGACAGGTACTAATTTAACTTCCCCAAGGTCGTTTGTTAGTATAAAGTAAGGCTTATCTCCTAAACCTGAGTACTCTATACTATTTAACTTCCATTTAGACTTGACAATTAAGTCATTCATAATATACATTATACTCTATTTATTATCACTTTCGTTTAATTTTACTAAGTATTCTGCTGTTACACCATGACCAGGTTTAGCAAACAATAACCACTGACAAGGTCTACCCATTGAAGCAAGCTGCTCTAATGCATAAGTGTTGTAGCTTTCAGTACTGCCATTGACCCATAAACGTATGTCATTCACGTACATAGTTGTAGGTGTATGGAAATGTCCAGCTATTGCGTAATCAAAATCAGGCATTAAGTCACGTGATGCTAATGCTTTCCAACCTAATAGTTTTTTACCAAAACCATACCAAGGAAATCCACTATGTCCACGTACATTGTCACCATGCCATACAAAGAACTTACAACCTTCTCCTAAATCTGCAACATCAAACCAATGATTGTCACTTTTAGAGTCGGGTATAGTAAATTCAATACGTTTTTCTTTTTCGTATATCATTGACATTATTTTTCCAAGCATTCTATCTGCATTGGAATCTGGATGATAGTCTTTACGTGCTCTACCACCAAGACTACCGTGATTACCTATAACCCAATGTACTTCTACATCGTCAAAGTTAGCAAGTAATGTATCAAAGAATTGTGTAAGTATTCTAGGACCATCTATGGTTACTTGATTGTATAGGCTTTCGTCTATTAAGTGTGTTTGTCCTGGAAAGATTAACTCACCTTCAACAATATCGCCAGCTGCTAACACAACACACTTAGATACTTTGTGTGCGTTTCTTTGTATGTTGGCTAACTCTACTATCTTATGTGCATACTCTACTACTCTTTCTTCAGCTACTTGCGTGTTGTAGTTAGGCGTAACTTTTGCTAGTTGCACGTCTGAAAGTATAGCTACAGCTATTTCTTCGCTTTTATTTTTAGTTTTAATTGTTGGTTTTGGTATTTTAGGTTTGTCCCAAGTACGTAAATTAGTTGAGACTGCTTGATATACAGCTTCAATCATGTCAGCTTTTTTATTTTTAGCTTTATCTAATTGTCTTAATAGCTTTAAGTTGTCTGCTTTAAGTTGCTGTATTTTATTTGATTCAGCTTCAAGTAATAATTCATCTATATCTTTTTTAGATTTTTTAGACATTACTATCTGCCAAGTTAAGAAAGTGATTCCGAACTGCTGATTCACTTATTTTGATATTAAAATTTTCTTTTAATAATCTTGATACCACGTATGGTTTTAACTGTACTCCACTCATAACTTTAGCTTCGCAACCTTCCCAAAAAGGCATTGCTTCTTCTGTTATTCTACCTGAAATACGGCTTATTTTCCCTGTTTCTGCTTCTGCAAGCAGTTCATTTATATCTTTCATGTCGTTTATTATACATAGTAAATTCTTTTATGTGTAAGTTTTATCAAGTATGCTCCGCTTTCCATTTCCCTCGGTGTTTCGCGTCCTGCCTAGGACACTCACACCTCCGTCATGGATGCTATGCATACTCTCAGTAGGTAAGCGTAGAAGTGTTCACTATAGGTTTATGTTGACATAATTGAAGTTACCTTGTTGCAGGTTCTCCCTGCACTCTATTCTTCTACCGATTACAGCTTTACAAGTGGAAAGGATTCACATGCACTCTTGCGAGTTACTGTATTCCTTACCACTGTATCACATATTTAATTTAAGACAATGTTCTTTTACTTCATCCATGTTCTTAAGGTTAATAATGTTATACTTTTTACAAGATTTGTAAACGTCTTGTAGTAAATTAAAACCAGAAGTATCACCTGAACCACCAAACACCATCATGTCTGATACCCATATTCTTCTAGCTGGTTGTGTACCTAGCCATTCTAAAGCTGGTCCATCTACAACGTTACCGTAACCTGAATACCTTTCAAGATATTTTTCATCTACACGCTTACCATTTCTAGCAATAACACGTAAATCACCTACATTACCTCTACCGTTATACATAGCAATGTTAACTGCTGGTAGTAAATGCATAATTTCTAAAATATCTTCACCATTAAATGACATAGAACCTGAAGAATCAATAAGTATTGTACCTCCAAGTGTTCTAATTTTTTGTTTAAATATTTTCTTATCTACACAGTATCTGTTAATGTATTTTGGATTAAAACCAAAGTCTGCAGGTCTATAAGCTCTGCCACCTTTAAGTCTACCTTGTAAATTAACAGTCAATGGTGGAGTATGAATTTCCATCTCACCCCACGCACCAACACCACCTGTAGAATTATAAATCATATCTCGTAAATCACGATTAGTTCTATCTTCTACATTTTCGTCATCAGGTTTTAACTCAACATTATCTTCTGATTGCTCTGGATTAATATCTTCACTAGGTGTTAGTTTTGTTTTAGGTTTAAATACTTCTTCTTGTTTAGGTTTGTCTCTAAACATATCAAGTATCTTACTAAGTGGTTCTGCATATTTTTGTACCTTGCGATAACTAATAGTCTGACCATGATTAGTACTAACTATAGAATTATAATAATCTCTAATTACTCTTTGTGCATAAATCAATTCAGATTTACGTAATTCAGTTACATTTATATCTTTTTGTATAATATTCATAGCTGCATTTATCATTTCGTGTTCATCACAAAACTTGTAACTACCATATCTAGATGTTGAATCATTGTCAGTAACACGCCATTTAGACGCTAAACCAAACAAAATAATACTAGAAAGACTACCTTCATAAACAAGTTTCATTGCTTGTTGTTCAAATAAATCTTTACACATAGATATTTCATGTATAGCTAAATCAGCTCTAAATAGTAAATGATTAATTCTAATTTCTTCTAATACTTCAACTGCTTCTGCACGTACACCAGGTTTAAGCTTACCCATTGTCTTAGGACTCCACTTAACGTGTCCTAATTCATGTCGTCTAATCATACGACTATGATTAATACCGCAACTTTGACAGTCCCTATCTAAAGGAACTGTCATTTGTCTATTTAAGTTGTCAGTTGTAGCTTGAGGACTATCGTGTATAGTCCCTATAACTTCCCAAGATTCACCAGTAACAATTTCTGGATATGGGTATGCTTTTTGGCTATGCATTAGATAACGTTACAGCGTCAATAAGTTCTTCTGCTTTGTCTGCAAAGATTAGTTCAGCGGCTACTTCCGCTTTAAAACCTTTCTCTTGCAATGCAAAGAACTCTGCCCATGAACGAACCGATATACGGTCTTCAGGGTCTTCAACTAACGTTGTATCATTAATTACAGTGTGCCACTCATCTGGAAACGATTCCATTGCTTTAGGGTGTATACTGCCAACATATATTTTTACAGGAAATCTATCCTTAAGTGCAAGTGGTAGTGACTCAGGTGGACTGTTTGTTGTAGCAACAACCTGAAATCCAGGAGCTGGTCTAACTGTTTCTTGCTCTTCATTGTTTATAGTAATACCTGCAATATCTTGGTCATCCAATATAGCGTGTAAGAAAGTCATAGCATCTGGTGATGCATGGTCTATCTCATTGATAACTAATCTGCCACCATTACGCCAAGCCTTAATAGCTATACCGTCATGCCATTCAAATCCACCGTCTTTAGCAGGTCTATAAAAACCTTCTAAGTTAGCTGACGCTGTATCTTCTGTCATTGTTATTTGGTATACATTTGGATTACCATCCATATCTAGTGGTGCATTTTGTTTAACTGCACTGTAGGTCTTACCTGTACCTGGAGGACCATGTAATAATATCCTGCGTGAGTTACCCAAGATAGCATTAATTTGCTTCCAGCATTTGTCTTTATTCATAGTTATTCCCTTCTTGTTCTAAATGATTAGGTACATATCTACAATATATATCTATATCATTATATTTATTTTTTCTTTGTTGTATCTCAAACTTACCTTTGTCTGCTAAGTGTGCGATATTTCTTTGTGTCATAGACACAATGTTTGATTTGTTACCACCTAACCACCTTGGTGCAGTACCTATTATGTACCATACACTAGGAGATGACAAAAGCACTTTAACTTTCTCATCTGTTAATAACCTAGGTTTTCTACCTGGGGGATTAATGTTAGCTGGTGGGGGAGTTGCCTCCCTCATTCCATTAGGCATCGTCATTAGTTGTTCCTTTCTTTAAGAAATCTTCTACTTCATCAGCAACATGTTCTAATGAATGTGATATAGATTGTGCAGTTAAGTCACGTAATGTATCTAAATCCTCTGATAAACACACTTGCATACTTGAAGGTTCTATCATTAGCCAACTCTGAAACACTCCGTCATCAGCAGCTTTTTGACGTATTTCTTCTATATCTTCATATGTATAATGTGTTTTGTCATTCATAACGTTTTCTGCTGTCATATAATCAGTCATAATAATGGCTCTTTCAGTAGCTATTATTTTTACAGCGTCTTGCATTGCTGTAGCAGCACAAGATGCCTCTATTATAATATTCCAGACATCTGGTTCTTGCCAGGTAGGTCCTTCATCATCTAATCCAGCATATACTACTTGAACAGTATATTCTTTACGTGGTACATTATGTACATGTATTTCGTTCATAGTTTCCTTTCATTTTGTCGTTTATTATTTATAGCTAATTCCTCCCCATAAATTTTTTTTATGTGGGAACGAAGGTGAACACAGAAAAAAAAGCATAACTATGTTCACTTAGATAGCTTGTAACACACTATTAGTTATTTCCATAATGATAGGATTCGAACCTATAAGGCGACCTAGTGTGGTTCTTAGTATCGTCAACTAAGCACTATCGCTAACTCCCAGCTTCTATGGCTTTACGTTATTATAATGTGCTACAAGCTACCTATTTTCAGTCGTTAACAAACAGGGAATTTTATAACTCCTACTAATAGATAGCTTATAGGATACAAAGCATGAAAAGGGAAAATACAATCGAACAAACCCTTGCCTTTCGGCACTCTATACCCTATAAGCTACCTACATTATGGGCTACGGCTAGGCAAACAAAGGAGTCAAACCTAGCAATGTAAGTAACTTTAATTCTTATAGTGGAGTAACACTCACTTCACTATATGGTGATATTCTATAAATATCGTGTTCATGTTCTATAAACTTTATTGTAGTATCGTTGTCAGCTAACTTAATTAAATTATCTATTTGTTCAGTTGCTTCTTCTACAGTAGTATCACCACTAAATGTAAATGATACACTTAATTCGTTTATGTCATGTTTCATATTTTCGTCTACAAATTGATATGTCATTTGTTTACCTTTCTGTAATGTTCGTAATGAAAATTACAAACTATTTCGTATACTTGTAAGTTATCATAGATTTTACCTAAGTACATATAATTTACTTTATTGTACATAGGTTTAGCGTCACATTTATATACACTACATTTCATTATCTACTCGCTATGTACATAGATATAAATAAAAACGCTATTGGAGCTATTACTCCCATTAATATAACTTCTGTTGTTAATCCAAACAATCTTCCTCCTTTAATAGCCAATGTGCTTCTATTTCACCAGCACAATTTTCGCAATATGTTTCACCATTGATATAGGCACCACCGTTATGTGTGTGATGCCAGTTATCACATTTAAAACATTGCAACCAACCACCCATTACTCTTCTTCGTAATTAGTCATTAACTTAAGTATTTCAGTATGTCCAGATATTTGTTTTTGTAATATCTCCATTACTTCAACAATACCTTTAATAGATGCATAAATTTCTTCTAATTCATTCTCCATTTTTAAGCCTTTCTATCATTTCATTAACTTCTATCATTGTAAATTTAATATCATCATCGCCTTCTTCGTTAACGAATTTTGTAAACTCATCACGAAACTTATCTACTGATAATGTAGATGATATAAACTTTGCTTGAAACTCAGTATTTTCATCACCTAATTCAGATATTATTAAATTTAACGTATTACCAATTAATTCTATTTTATTTTGTATTTCGTCAACTGTTTGTTCTAGATTTTCTAGTTTGTTATTGTTCATTAATTCCTTTCACTAAAAAAAACTAATGTGGCTAAATTAATAACCACACTAGTTAATTTAATACTATACAGTAACTTCCTCTGTAGTCTCATTTAATTCTGAAACAGCAGAATTGTCTACTTGATTATTATTAGTATCATCTGATACTTTGTTTTTAGGTTTGTAACTAGGTGACTGTTTGTGCAGTTTAAGTACTGCGTCTTTACTTAGATACAAAGGTATTTGTTCTAAGTTACCGTCAATATAGGTACTCATCCATAGGCGTTCGCCCCATTCTAGTTCGACACCAGTAATACCACATACTGGATTTTGATAATCTGCTTTACTCATTAGCAGTCCTTTCTATTTGTTTAACTTGGTAGGTGGCTATTGTATGCTCTTCTGTTATATCGCTTTGAAACCTACCATTACTATGCATATACATAGCTCCTAACACACAACTAATGTATGTTAGAAGCAATCTACTAGCTATCAAATGGATTATCATCTTCGAATATATCTTTTATAGGTACTATACCAAGTACATTCAAATCCTCATTAATACTCGCTACTGTTAATCCGTCATGATAATTAGCTATTGCTACTTCTACCATATCGTTTAACTCTGTAATTTGTTCTGCATTAAACAATGGTTTTAACACGTCCATTGCAGTTTTAATCTCAACTATATTCATAGTATCCTCTCTATATTTTTTTAGGCTGATGCCGTGGGCGGAAGCATAAAAAATGCTTAACATAAACTATCTTGTAGTGTATGTACACCCCATGTATTAGGGTCAAATGGTACATTATCATACTCGTCTATTAGATTTTTAAATACTATCCATGCGTATGACAATTCTAATAATATTCTTTCGTTTAGGCATTCTGAGTCACAATATACCCAGTTATTATGTATTATAACTTTATTCTGATATTGTATTTCGCCTAAACATTCTGAACATGTAGTAATATCAATCATATTGTTTCCTTTCTGTTAAGAATCTAATAGCAATTTGTTCGTCTATTAGACACTCTTCACAAATAGTCTCTTGACTACATTGTTGATATGGACAACCCATTAGTTATCCATATCTATTATTGAAACTAGTTCTTCTAGTTCTTCACGATAAAAATACATAATATTAAAATGCCAACCCATTTCAGGTATTTCTAATACTTCCATTAGTTATCCATATCCATTAATTTTAACTGAGTAGGTCTATTTAGTACTTCTTGTTTAGCAAGTATATCCATATTTACTTTAGCTATGTTATGGAATGTCCAAACACTCTCACCTTGTTCGTGTGCTTTAACACCACAACTTCTATGTAGAAATAATGGATAGTTTTTCTTACCAAAGTACCAATATCTATCAGCTTGTGACACTGTATCTTGACAGTATCCGCATAATATCTTATTCATAGTTTTCCTTTCTCGTAGTATGTTTGTTCTAGTAAATATTCTCTAAGTATTTCAATAGCCATTGTGCCATTAGGTATATTTTTATACCATTCTTCACTTGCAATACTATATTCACCATATGCATTCATAAGTTCTTGTTCTAGATTAGTATAATAATAAGCACTAGCTTTAGCTTGCTCATCATTAGTTATCCAATTAATAGCCTCATTTATAGTGTCAAAATCTCCTGCTAATAAATCACCAGAATTACCAACACTACAATATACCTTATAAACGTATAATTTATCAGCTAGGTCTACTTTTGCATATTCAATATCAAATATTGCATTATGCATTTTAATTTCAAATAATTTAATCATTATTTTCCTTTCTTATTTATAAGCTTGTAGTTAGGGTCATATCTAAATCTATATCTACCTAAGTGAATATTATTTAGTTCCCATGCTTGGCTATATACTTCATATAGACTAAGTCTATTTTTAATAGCACATGCTATTGGGATAGCTATCCAATATCTAATCCAACTTCTCATATAATCTCCTTTATTTTTATGTGATTGCGACAGCAGAACAGAAAAATAAGAAAGCTATCGCTCACGCCTGACATTGACTAGTTAACAGCACTATTAAAAAAAAACTAGGTAGGCTAAATTAATAACCCACCTAGTAATCTAATATTAACTAACTAAAGTTTTACCCTTAGCAAAGCTATCCACACAAGGTGTACAAGCAGACCAATAGATAAACTTCTCAACAATATCATAAGATTTAGTAGCTTTGTTATATTCGCTACCAGCTTGGCGAAAGTTATCTTTACCTTTAGTCTTAGTAACACCACAATGTACACATTCAAATGATTTACTATTTGTTTTAGTATCATTAGTAGTATCTTTAGCAACTGTATCAACAGCTTTAGTAGTTTCTGCAACTATCATATATCTCCTTTAATAGATTTTTTTTTTCGATTGCGTAGCCTGAGAAAAAACAATAGGTTATCTAGGTGAATATTAGATTAACTTGTATGACTAATTATATTTATATCATCTAGTATCATATGGATACAGTATTAACTAACTAGGTGGTATATTAACAGACGAAGTCTGTTTCGGAAGGTCAA
>Ga0181419_1000609_pt1 | contig 12619 bp, 17 predicted proteins | sample 42SPOviralmetaG_FD_130144 | JGI IMG/M metagenome (GOLD analysis project Ga0181419, IMG submission 130144) | Marine viral communities from the oligotrophic San Pedro Time Series (SPOT) site, San Pedro Channel, CA, USA - 42 SPOT_SRF_2013-04-24 | ecosystem: Environmental > Aquatic > Marine > Strait...
AATATGTCTGTTCGTTCTTTTGAAAACGAAGTTTCTACTACTTGAATGTAACGATTCCAATTTGATTGGATTTTTTCTGCTGATAACATATTATAAATTTCCTGTGTTTCTTACACCTCTAGCTCCATAATTACCATTATAGGAGATATTAATAATATTTTGAAGGTCTTCATAACGATCTTTTAATTCACCTCTTTCCATAAAATGAATTGCATTAGCATTTTCGCCCCTTTTAATAAGATCTCTTAATCTAGCTAAGGATTGATCTAATCTTTCCATTGCGTTTTGTACTTGTTGTTCGTATTTTGCCATAATATTATTTTTTAGTTGATTTAAACGTACGACCTTTTTTTACACCATCCAAATTATCTTTACGAGGTTTTGTACGTTTAATTTTTTGTTTTTTTGGATAGTAATCATCATCAGACCAGCGGTCTAAGTTTTTAATTTTCATTTGTATATTGTTTATAGATTTCATTACACCATACCATATTTTCTTTTAATATTTTTTTACGGTCTGGTTTTAAATTAAGGAAATTAGTAGTTTCAATTAAAGCACCTATTGCTGTTAGGCGATTAATTTCATCTTCAGTACCCACATTTTTTACTAATTTCTTTAAGGAATTCACTTTTTCTAGGTACTGTTCTTTTTTTAGCTCAGCAGCTGTTTTTTGTTTATTTAATTGTTTATCTTCTTCTATATCATTGAAAAATGACATAATGTTGGTATCAGGGCGGGGAATGCTCTTTAACGTATCGGACTTTTCCATCCGTTTTAACGCTTTATCTATATGTTTGGGATCGTATTGATTCATAACCGGTTCGCCACTTCGACCTAAAAACCCCTACAGTTGTAGGATATGGAAAATATTAATGTAATCCAAGTTTTTTTTAAGATATTTTTATAAATTGAGATGATAATTTAGTTGATGATGAAGCATATCGCATTACATCGTTAAGTATTTCGTCTGTTTGTTCAGGGTTATCTTCTAAGCGTGATAGAAATTCTAGCCCCATATAATTAGATGTTTTCCAAGAAAGTGGTTTTTCATCATATAATTCTTTAAAATCTTTATCAGTTATATTTTCTATAAATCGATCAAATAAATAATAAAATTTATCATAATATTCTTTATCATCAGTTTTAAAAGCAGCTAATGTATCTCGTTGTAGAGGTAGTTGTGTTACATTATTTAATTTTAAAATATCATTAACCCCTGTATGCCCACATTTACCGCCTTGAGCGGCTTTACCTTTTATTTCAGTAGACCAGCCAGTTTCAACACTAAAATTCCTACATGTAATTGAACCACCTGTATATTGAATTTCAACTGTAGAAGATTTAGTAGTAGTTTTATAACCTTCATATTTATATTCATTTCCTGGTGGTATGTTTGGATCGCCAAATACTTTTGAGGTGGCTTCAGCTTTTTTACCGATCATTTTTAATGAAATACCTACTAAATCTCTATCTTCATAAAAACTGGATATTTCACCATTTAATATTTTTAAATCATTTGAAAAAGTCACACCACTAATTTTTGGTGATATTAACCAAATATCAGCGGGATTCCATTTATCATCCATTAGTTTTAAACCTTTTTCTGTTTTAGCCGACTGCCAAGCAGAATATATGGCTTTTACTTGTTCAGAACCTCTATGGAATTTAAAACTATTATTAGGGAATAAATCATATATTTTATTAACTGATTTAGCTGTTGAATCATACCATAAAGGTTTTCTTTCTAAAAATTCTTCTATTTCATCAATTGTAGCATCTACATCTACATGTGGTTGGGCTTGTTCAAAATTTTCTCTAATTAAATCTTCTTTAGTGATTTTCTCTCCTTTAACATAATATGCTATGGCTAAACCAAAACAATGAGCCGATTCCATTATCCTAGTATCTACAGAACCACCTCCAGCACCTGATCCAGCACCAAATTCTTTTGTTTTTTTAAATTGGTTTAGTTTTAATTGTTTACCTGATGTGTCAGTAAATATTAATTTATTAAAATCTTTATCTTTTAATCTTTGAATTGAATCAGCTGATTGTTCTTTATCTATAACAACCATAGAGCCATCCATTAGTTCAAATTCTTCATTATTTTCGATTTTTTTAAGAAAAACTTCTGCGCGATTAGGTTCACGATCTTTTCTTAATTCACCAGGATTTAAAGAAGCTTCAGACATTCTGTTAATAATAGTATCTGAAGGTAAATTTAATTTTTCTAATAATGTTTTTAAAACACGAACATCAGAAGGGTTACCCAGTGATGGATATCCCTTTTGAGTTCGGTAAGACCATTCTAATAATAACTCGTTAAGAGTCATAGCTAATTATCCTTTAATAATATTAGCTAATTTTTTAAATCTCTCTTGAAGTTCTTCTTTTTCTTCTGCTGGTTCAGCATCTTTTTCTTCAGCCTCATCATTATCATCAGCATCATCAGCATCAGCACCATCACCAGCATCATTACCTCCTTCGAAGTAATCTTTTAGCATATCGTAGATTTGACGTAAAGTTTCTTCAGAATCCTCATCACCATCTGCATCTATATCTGCGTCTGATACATCTACTGTTGGTTCTGCCTGCTCTGTATAAGCATCGAATTCTTCTTTAATCATTTCTTTTAATTCTTGTAAATTCATTTTTCTAATTTTAGAATGGTTAATTATTTTTTAGGTTTTCTACCTCTTCGTTTTTTACCTTTAGCAGCTTTAACAACGTCTTTTGATTGTTTAACTACTTGCTTAGCAGATGCTTTAACATCTTCTAATTCTTTTACGACTTCGTCGTATCTGGATTTTAATTCTTCGTCTATTGTTGTTTTAGCCCAAAGAGCATTCCATAAATTTTTTAAATATTCTATCATAACGTGTTTATATTTTTATACTGCTGGTCCTTGTCCCATGTATCCTTGTACGAAATAGGTTGGATGTGTACCAGCGTCAAAACACCCTTCAGCTTGTCCTTTTCCTATACCTACATTTAATTTCATCTTAAGTTGGTTTGCAAAATTAGGACCTGCTGTATTTAGTTTATTTTGCCAACCCGCAATTCTACCATTAATAAAATTACATCTATTTGCTTGAGGCATATTATTTATTGTATTTATCCAATTTAACCCCCATGAGCTCATACCCTCCATTGATTGTCCTTGTGGTAAATTGACTTGTTCATTTTGAAGTTTTATAATTTCTTCTTTAATAATATTTTTAAGTGTTGTTAGTTTCATGATTTTTTATTTATAATTTAAGACCTTTTGATAAGCCTTCTAAATAAGCTTGTTTAGCTATTTCGTAATATACTTTTACTGAATCTTTTCCTTCTCTAAGTGAAATACCATTTTCTTTAATAATTTCAAGTAATCTTAAATGATTAGCTCTAGTCATATCAGTTGAAGCGATCTCATTTTTTTCTTTACCTTTATCAGCTATAGCTTGTTCTTCTTCCTTTTTAATAGCTGTAATTCTAGCTTCTAGTTTTTTAATAGTATCAGGAAGATCTTTACCTTTTACATCAGCAACAGTAACTTTATTACCTAGTTTGCTAAAGGCTTCAACATGTTTTTCAAGTTTTTTAGTAATAGCATCTGTTAATTCAATAGATTTTTTATATTTATCTATATTTTTATCCGATTTATAAGCTTCTAAATTTTTATCTTTTATAAATAATAAACTACCCTTACCTGGATTCTCTTCAGAAGCTTTTTCATCACCTTTATCTTTTCCAAATAATAGTTCTTCAATAGCTTTTATTTCTTTATCAAATCTAGCTGTACCTTTAGCTGCTTTTTTAGCACCCTTAGCTGCTTTTTTAGCTGTAGTATCTTCATCTTCTTCATCAACATCTTTTGCTTCTGTTAATAAAGTTGTTCTGATTTGGGATTTAATGGCTTCTTTTAATTCTACCATTTTATCATTTTTATATTCTTTATCCACCTCTTTCATTTTAAATTCATCTTGTTCAGATAACCATGTTTTAAAAGCAGGCTTTTTTTCTGCATTACGATATTCAGTTTCATAAGTAATTAAAGCAGTATAATATCCACCATGTTCTTCGAGATTTTTAAGAACAGCTTCAGTAGCTTTTTCTCTTTCTCCAGGTGTAGATTCCGCTAGTCGTGAAACCCCTACTGATATTAATTCATAATCCATACCTTTTCTAAATTCGTATGGGTTTAATCTATCTAATCTATTACCTAAATTTTCATAAGAATTACCTTCTTTTTCTCCAGACCATGATGATCCTTCTTTTCCACTAGGTTTACTTGTTTTAGGTGAATATCCGTAAAATTTATCGTTTGCCATTGCTATATAAGTGTTATTCTATGATAAATATAAAATTATCCTAGAAGCTGTTATTGTTTAACTATTTGTTTACTATATCGTTTATTTTCGTGTATGATTGATAAATTATATAATCCATTTGGTAAATCAGATAAATCCAAACGTCTAGTTTCTGTTGAATTTATTAGTAATCTTCCCATTAAATCATATAATTCTACTTTAATATCTAATCTAGTATCTATAGTTAATACGTTTCTTGTTGGGTTGGGGTAAACTGCTATTCCTAATGAAGCAACATCTGCTATATCTGTTGGCCATCCTAATTGACAGTAATCATACATTGATTGACATGTGGGATCCCATTCATTATCACAACAGTAATCATCTACATCAATTACCCAAGCAAAACATTCATCATTTAGCCAATATGGAACACCTGGTCCTCCGTAACAACCAGCATCATATAAACATGCTGTAGAATCTGAAACGTTTGCTGTTGGGTTGTAATTGTAAGCTGAAACATCAGTACAACCAGGAACTGCTGTTATACATGAGTTATCATCAAAACAAGCAAATTCGTTATAGTTAACTGCTAAAGGATCAGTACAACCAGCAATTAAACAACATGAATTATCTGTAGTATTAGCTAGTGGATTATAGTTGTAAGCTAAAGGATCAGTACAACCATAAACAAATGGTAAACAAGATCCGTTATCTACGTTAGCTAAAGGATTATAATTAAACATAGTACTGTCAGTACAACCATAAATTGGCAGTACACAGCTACCATCATCAGTGTTAGCTAAAGGATCGTAATTTAAAGCATTTGCGTTTGTACAACCATAAGCAAATGGTATACAAGTTCCGTTATCTGTATTTGCTAGTGGGTTATAATTAAACATCGTTGAATCAGTACAACCATATACTGGATTAATACATGATCCATCATCTGTGTTTGCTAATGGGTTAAAGTTTATAGCTGTTGGATTAATACAACCTAATACTATCCCTAAACAAGTTCCGTTATCTATATTAGCGAGAGGATCATAATTAAATGCATCTTCATCCATACAACCAAACACTACTGGTACACACGAACCATTGTCTGTATTAGCAAGTGGATTATAATTAAAAGCTGTTACATCTATACAACCCAAAACAACAGGTATACATGAGCCATCGTCTGTGTTTGCATTACTATTATAGTTGAATGCTAAAAGATCAGTACAACCTAAAACAATTGCTATACATGAACCATCATCAACATTAGCCAATGTGCTGTAATTAAATGCTGTAGCATCCATACATCCTAAAACTACATCAATGCAACTACCATCATCAGTATTTGCTAGGGCGTTGTAATTTAAAGCATCAACATCAGTACAACCTAAAAGAATAGGAATACATGAACCATCATCTGTATTAGCTAGGGCATTATAGTTTAATGCATCTGAATCAGTACAACCATATAAGAAAGGAATACATGAACCATCGTCTGTATTTGCATTAGCATCATAATTTAAAGCACTTTCATCAATACATCCATATACTACGTTTATACATGAACCATTGTCAGTATTCGCATTTATATTGTAGTTAAACGCATCACTATCAGTACACCCATAAATGTATGGAATACAAGAGCCATTGTCAGTATTCGCATTTATATCATAATTAAATTGTGTTGGATCTGTACAGCCATAAATAAAATCAACACAACTCCCATCATTAGTATTTGCTAAAGGATCAAAATTAAATGCATCAACGTCAGTACAACCAAGCACAGGATATATACATCCATTATTTGTATTTGCTAAAGCATTATAATTAAGCGCTGTTGCATCTGTGCACCCAATTACTACATCAACACAACTACCATCGTCTGTATTTGCGTTTATATCATAATTGAATGATGATGGGTCTGTACAACCCAAGATTGGATAAATACACCCAACATTAGTATTAGCTGATTCACTAAAATTTAAAGCTGTTGGATCTGTACACCCTAAAACAACGTCTACACATGAACCATCATCGGTATTAGCATTAATATCATAGTTAAAAGCATCAGGATTAGTACAACCTAAGATTGGATAAATACATCCTGAATTTGTATTTGCTAATTCTTCATAATTAAGAGCAGTTGGGTCAGTACAACCAATCACAACAGCTACACAAGAATTATCATCTACGTTTGCATTTGGATCATAATTAAATGCATTTGGATCTGTACACCCTAATAATGGGTAAATACAACCTACATTAGTGTTGGCTTCTTCTAAATAATTTAATGCTGTTGGGTCTGTACATCCTAAAACAACATCTACACAAGTTCCATCATCAACATTCGCATTAATGTCAAAGTTAAAGGCATCTGGATTTGTACACCCCAATACTGGATAAACACATCCAATATTAACATTTGCTAATTCGCTAAAATTCAATGCAGTTGGATCAGTACATCCTAATACTTCAGGTATACAAGATTCATCATCTGTATTCGCATTTACATTATAGTTAAAGGCTTCTGGATCCGTACAACCCAAGATAACTGGTATACAATTACCTATATCAGTATTAGCATTAACGTCAAAATTAAACGCGTTTATATCTGTACATCCATAAACAAATGGAATACATGAACCATCATCAGTATTAGCTGCTGGGTTGAAATTGAATTTACCATCATCCATACATCCTAAAATCACTGGGATACAAGATGCTTCATCATTTACGTTTGCTTCTTCGTTATAATTAAATGCTTCTTCATCTGTACAACCTATAACTTCTGGCACACATGAATCATCATCAGTGTTAGCTTCGGGGTTATAGTTAAAAGCTAATTCGTTTGTACAACCTAATACTTTAGGGATACAATTACTTTCTGTATTAGCTTCAGGATTATAGTTAAATGCTGTTGGATCTGTACAACCAACTACAGCAGGTATACAATAATCACCACAATAAGGTATTGAGGAATAAGTTTTCCAAAAAGGTGATTCAAATGATTGTAAAGCACCTTGTCCATTATCTGCAAAAGGGTTAGTACCTTCATGTAATAATACAACACCATCAGCGTTTGTTAATTTAAATGAATTGTGCCATGTTTGGAATTGTACCTCTTCTGGTGGTTGTTGTGGCCCACCAACTTCAAAATAATATACGTTTACTGGTATACCAGCGTCTAATACTAATAAAAATGAATCTTGATAGCTACCAGGACCCATTGTAAATGTCCCAAAATTAACTCCATTTTGGTAAACACCAATATAAGAATTACCCCAACCATCGCCACCAGCGTCTCCAATCCATAATTGATACTGACAATCAGGAACTATATCGTTTATAGAAGCATTAGGATCGTAGTTAAAAGCACTAGGATCAGTACACCCATATACATGTAAGTCTGTACAACTTCCGTCATCGTCTGTAGCTAAAGGATTAAACTGCTGATAATCATCATCAGTACAACCAAGCACTGATTCAACTAATTCACATTCTATACCAAATTGTACTCCCGAATATAATATCTCCCCAAATCCTGGATTATCCATATTCCAAATAGTGTCTCCTTCACAATCATATATAGTAATCATTCCATCCATAGAACCACCAGAGGTAGAACCTGCCAAACCATCACCATAAGTATCGTTAACAATTAACTCAAAACCTGCATCTTGATCTACACAAAAATCATAAGTATAAGTTTGACCTATATCGTTAAAATTATATGTTCCCGGAAGTTCTTCTTGTATTATACCATAGACACCACTTGTAAGAGACCAACTAGTTTCACCAGGCCAATTATCAAATGTAATATCCATTGTGATTTGGTAAGTAGTAGCTTGATCACAAGTTGTACCCGAACATGAACCATCATCAAATGTAGCCCATGGGTTAAATGTAGGTTGTGTTGGATCCGTACATCCTGCTATACATGAAGAAGGAGTGTAAGTTATAGTATCAGAAAAAGAACCATCAATAAATTCTATCCAACCATAATGCTCAACTGACCAATTAGGTGGCATTTGACCATTACCTGCAAATACTGCAAAGTCCTGTGCATTAGTGTTTAAAATATATTGTGAAGGATTTGGATTATCTGCGTTTGAATACCAAAATTTAGAGGGGGTACAGTTAGCATTTGTTTGATCTGCTGTCCAGAAAAATTGGACTAAAGTTTGTCCATTTGATAAACATGTTTGATCTGCGGTAAATGTATCAAGACCATCACATGCTGGGTATTCACATAACTCGTTATTAGTAATATATGCTAATGAATCATAATTTAAAGCATAAATATCTGTACAACCTTCTGTAGGTGGTGCACACGCTGCAATAGTGAGTGTATCTACATATAATTCCCCAAAATCCCCAGCAACATACAGTAGTGTATCTTGACATGCATTTTTAACTAAAAACCAACCATCAACTCCTGAATTCGCCCATTGAGAACCTCCTAAACCATCACCAAATGAATCATATAAACTAAAAACAACTTGACCATACAGATCATTGTAAATTGTATTATACAATGTGTTAGGTAACATGTTACTATCATTTTCTACAATAATAGGCGAACCACCTGGAGGAGTCATAGTCCAACTAGTTTCACCAGGAAATCCATCAGTATATAATTGAATGTCAACCCAACCATATTCTGGTAGACATGGTGCATTATCACATTCATTCCAACAATGAGTTAATTTATATTCTCCCGTAGGATTTACATAAGTACCATTATCAATTAATTCTTGAGGTACTACTACATCTCTTACCATACCTCCTGAAAGACCCACACTAATCGCTGGAAAAGCACAATCTCCTAAGTTTGTGTTATTTCCTCCTTCCCATGCTGTATAAGGTAGTCCATTATTCCCAAAAGATGTTATTTTGAATCTATAAAATACATCTATATTTTCACCCGTTGGATGTTCTATATTAATATTTTTCCTCCATATTCCATTACCCCCAACATCTTCCATTAGTATATCAGTCCAACCATCGGCACTGGTTTGGAGATATACTTGCATTTGATCTGGGTTAGGTATATTAAATTGATTTATATCTATTCTAAAAGTAGTAGGTGCCACCTCTTGGGCAATTCCTAAAAATGGTAATATGAGGCATAACCAAAGTAATAATTTTTTCATGTTTTTTTAAATTTTAAAATGTTTCCATTAATATTTCATCGATTGAATTTTGAACATCTTTTTTAGTTGCTTCCATTTGCATCATAATATTTGCTTGGAATCTTTCAACCTCTTCACCATTAAATACTATAATGGTAGGTACAACAACAATTTTATGTTCTTTTTGTAAATCGGGGCTTTCTTGAATGTCCACTCTCATAACCCCACAGTCGCCTAGTTCTTCTAACCAGTCTACACTATTTGATTTATTAAAACCTGCATTGAATTCTACTACACAAATATCCTCATCACACATATTTTGTGAAAAGGATGTCATGGAAAATAGTAGAAAAAGTAGTAGCATTAGTAACTTTTTCATAGTGTTTTATCTTAATTTATCAATTTTTTCTTCGATACGTTTCATATCTTCTTTCAACTCTTTTACATCATCTTGAGTTGTCATAATAGTTTGGCGAATTAATTGATCCTTCATATCATACTCCATACGTGTAATTTCAGGGTCTGAGGGTAAAGGTAATTCTTTAGCTTCAGATATCTCAGCTTGTAATGTAAACCACATACCCACAAGGGTAAAAATTAATACAGCTATACCCGCCAGTGTTTTAATACTTAATTTTAACGTAGTGTCTTCGTTTAATTCTTTTGCCATTTTTAAAATATTATATAATTTACCCCAAATGAGAAATCATGCCATTCTCTATTCCAATATTTATTGTATTTTCCTTCTATAAATACTCCTAAATTTTTATTATATTTGTATCCAAATATTAGTCCTCCTGAGTAATCATACCACTGTTCTCCATTGTTAAATTTATGGTATGAAAATTCACCTTTATCATCATAATGCCACGGCATTAAATTACCCCATGAATGGAGCCATAATTTTTTAGAATAATAATAATAATCAAACCCTAATACGAGTGAATGTTGGATTGTATTTTCTAATTCATTTCTTTTCTTTTCAGTATAGTCAGATAATACTTGTGGGATAGCTACGGCTTCCCAAATTTCTGTATTTTCTGCTACTATATTTCCCTGTGGATCAGTATATTGTACAATACCATGAGAGATAAAATTAGCGTTGTAACCTTCTTCTAATGCTAGAAATGTGTAATGTAAATTACCATTTGATAATTTCCACTCTTCTAGTGGATCATATCCATAAGGTTCCGATAAACGTTGTACAGCACCTATATTTAATGATAGTTTACCTTTTTGTAGTACTTCAGGTAAAAAATCTAATTTATCTAAATCTTCTACTTTATATCTATATCTTTGGGATGCTTCAAAATATTTAATATCTGCAAAACCGTCTTCTAAATATTCTACTTTAAGAATATATTCATCATCTATATATCTTAAAAAGTGGTGTTGGTTAGCATAATTTTCACCTTCTTGTCTTACATAAGATACTTCAAATAAATATTCAAATCCCTTTACTTTACCTACTGTAGATGCATCACTAAATGAGTTTTCTTGACCATTTTTAAATGCTTCTTTAGGTTCATACCCCATTCGAGCTATTTTTCTAACACCTAAAATAACAGAATAGTCGTAGGGGGTTTCTATTGTGGTTGTTTGTAAACCGTCTGTAACTGAGTAAACATCAACGTTGGAGAGTGAAGTACCACCATTTACAGCACCATAAATTGTAGAAAATTTGGTGATTTTTTTAAGATCTAAATTGAGTTTTAGTTTAGATATATCTAAATCTATTGTAGATATTTTATTATGTAACTTATTTAACTTAGAAGTTAAGAGGTCTACATCATTTTTGGTATTTGTAGTGTCTTGACCAAAAACATTTAACGTAAATAACGTTAAAGATAATAACAGTAACTTTTTCATATATGGATATTATAATATACGAAAATAAATATATAAAAAGGGGAGTAGCCTGTGTTATTTTTTAGTAACCTGCTTCTTCTTCATATTCAAGATTATAATCTTCCATTTCACCCTTTATTTTATAAAGAGTTTCTAAAATTTCTGTTTTAGTTATGGAGTGGTCTCTTTCGATGTCATCAATTAGTTCTTCAACTAAGTTTGTTAAGTTTTCCATTATCTTCTTTAATTCGTCTTAGAGCGTACTCCCATTTTTCACAAACAGTTTTATATTTGTGTTTTGGTTGTTTCAACATTTTTTTAAGTTGATTATCAAACTTTTTTTTTAATCCACTTTGTGTCACTTCTGTGTGGATTTCATACATAGTATCTTCTGCTTGACTGCTCATGGTTAATCTTTTATTAATTCATGGTATGCTTTTACATATGCATCAACTCTTGAAGACAATGGATTTTTTTCAAGAAGTCTTTTAGCATAATGATCTACTTCACTTCTTAAGCCGTAAGCTCCGGCTTCCATTAGTATTTGTTCTATTTGAAATTCATCATCACTCATCATTTCAAAAGTTTCACCACTGTACCAATAATCATCGATTCGGCTTCCTTCCTCGTCGTTTGGGTTTGCTCCCTGGAAAAAGTCTATAATGCTCTGCCCAGTACTTTTTCTCAGCGCTTTCAAGCGCGAGTTTGTCAGCCTTAGTTGTTCGTTTTTTTCTTCCATTATCGTGAAATTTAGGTTCTTTTAAACGTTCTATTTTATAAAATAATTTTTCTATCTTATCATACTCAGGGTCTAGTATTTCTACTAAATAAGGTCCATTAGAGAATTTATCTAAATTATAATGCCATATAGAATCCCTATATTCGCGAGTAAACTTTTTAATTACTACTGCTGGTTTTTCTGATGGTCTTCCTCTATTTTCTGTTTTTTTATGCTTCATGATACTAAATCTCGTTTTAAAAATAAGTTATTTAGCGTTTTTGTAACTTGATATATGTTTTTAGGATCAATGAATGTTGCACTTTTACCATACATAGTTCTAAAATCATCCATCAGTTCATTTGTTTTTACAAAGGTAGCAGTGTCTGTTTCTATAAAATAACTTAACACATTAACACCTTTTTTCCTTATACTATTAACTGCTTTAGTTGTATCTAGTATAGCTGATTTCCCTTTATATACAAACCCACTACTTTCGAAGGTAGGAAAACCATCACTCATATTAATTAAATAGCTGTCTAAATAATAAGAGGAACTAGGAATATATTTGTTTAGTGCATTCAAACACATACCTTCTGGTGTTAACTCATACACTTAGTCATAAACT
>Ga0181419_1000610_pt1 | contig 12604 bp, 8 predicted proteins | sample 42SPOviralmetaG_FD_130144 | JGI IMG/M metagenome (GOLD analysis project Ga0181419, IMG submission 130144) | Marine viral communities from the oligotrophic San Pedro Time Series (SPOT) site, San Pedro Channel, CA, USA - 42 SPOT_SRF_2013-04-24 | ecosystem: Environmental > Aquatic > Marine > Strait...
ACTTTTGTTGATCAAAGTCCATAGCCGCAAGAGTTTCCTTTTTCCACTTGTCATCACGACCTGGCACTTTTTGCCAAGGTACTTCAACGTAAATGTAACCATTCTTATCTTCTTGTGCGCCAATACATGTCTTATAGAAGTGATTGAGACCATTAGGTGTGGAAGTAAATAGAATTTTTGTGGTGTCACCAGATGAGATTGTAGGAAAAACTGAAGCGAAGAACTCATCCCAGTTCTCTACGAATGCAGTCTCATCGATGTACAAGAATGATATAGATTTACCACGAATAGCACTTGATGATGTTGAACCAGCTATAATCTTACACCCGTTCTCAAATTCAACTGAGCCTTTGTTCCACTCGATAACTCCTTGCTGTAGCCAACTTGGGAGTGCTTCATATGCAATCTTAATTCTATCTAATATCTCACGTGCGGCATCGCCCTTATTAGCAAGCAATGCTACTGTTTTGAAGTCGTTAAATATGATATAGTGTAGGATTACCGCTACGGCTGTAGTAGTTTTACCTGCCTGCCTTGACGTATTAACTGTGACACGCCTGTTCTCTGTGATAGCAGTACAAATTTCTTTCTGATAATCGTACATTTTAATAGGTATAAGACCATGATCAACATGTACGATTTGAATGTATTTCTCTGAGAAGTATATAGGATCTTTGGCACACTTAAGAAATTCAGATATCATTTCCTGCGAAAATTCTACATCTGTGCCTTTTCGTTTTAGATTTATGTTACCATTGTAACCTTTTGCCTGTATACTACTCACCGTTTCTCATGTCCTTTAAGAGTTGCTGAAGTTCAGCAGTAGATCCCACGAAAAGATTATTGTTGCTCACCGTCTTTTCGGATGGGCTTTTTTCATCTTCGCTCTCTTGTTTCTTAGCAGACATTGAGACTAAATCTTTGTTTGCGTCTACAAGAGTTTTCATGATAGTTGATACGACTTCATATGCACGAGGATGCTCTGATGCCTTCGCAACATCTAGCATTTGCTCAAGTGCTTCCGTGCCGGTTTCAATGATGTTATAGAAGTTAGTCCTAGCATAGTCATAATCTCTGTCAACCTTATCGTCAACAGGGTTTAGTTCTGCTAATTCAGTCTTCTTAGGAACTACCAATTCGCCTTCTCCTTCATTCAAATTTTGCAAAGGCTCAAGACCTAAGCTATTACTAATTTCATCTTTAATCATGTCAAGCATCCAATATTTGTACGATCTCTGCCCAATTATCATCAATATTAATATTTGCGTATGCGACAGAATCCGCAATTTTCGTAGTAGGCTGACCTCCACTGGTCAATCCTGGTTGTACGTTCACTTGTTCTTCTGCTTTTGTAGCAGTTGTATTACTATATATGTTATTGTCAACGAACTTAATTACTCGTTTATTTGTAGTTGGACCAAAGTAGAATGCCTTCATCTGAAAGTTCAGAGTCCACATTAATACTCTTCTTGATTCGAAGTCTCCTTCATATGAATCTTCTGTAGTTACGCTCTGTAACACTACAGGAATATCTACATAGAAATCCATGCTATCAATCATTTTAACACTAACTGTTACGTCTGGCTTGAAGAAGGGTAAGATTTGTTCTAAAATCTTTGTGCCGTCTTCAGTGTATTTCGTCATTATGTTTAACTGAAAATCGATGTCATAAGGTGCGGGACTATACAAGTTTAGCACATTGCTGTCATCTGTTGATATAGATTTTGTTTGTCTTACAAGCGAACCAACTTTACGAGCTGGATTATAGTTCATGCCCATAATTTCAAATGACATGCGAGGTAGAGTAATGGCAGGCTTGTCGAGATTTGGATCGCCTTCTAGTCTTGCAAGTAACTTCTGGGCAGGCGCATAGTTGATTGGCACAGTCATTCGCTGTATCTCTTTACCTGCGTTATTACTGCGACCTATCTGAATATCATTAAACAATGTGCCAAATACAGCAACATATCTTCGTGTCGATTCGTTGTAAAAGTGTTGACCAAACATTAGAAGTTATCCTCCCCAAACGGATTGCTCTGACTAAAATCTACAATGTTGTCGGCAAATGATTCTATAGTTGTGTTATCCGCAATATCGTCATAACTTTCCACACTCTGTAGCTTAGATGCTTCTACTGTAATTGTTTCGCCCATTCCAATTGTGGTTGTATTAATATAGTAATATGTACCAGTTGTAGCTGGAGTCCAAGTGACTTTAGCTCCATCTGAGCCTGGTGTGCCAGTGACTTCAAGACCCGCAGTAACAGGATTACCGCTATTTGGAGATGTAGTTGTATATATCCTTAACGGCTTATTAGTGTTAGAAGTGTGTGATTGGTCGAATATAATTTTCTCATCAACTCTCGCTTCAAGTTTAGGAGTGCTTATAAGATCGCCTCTTTCATCTGTTGCCTGCATGTGAAACACATTGCTTCGAACTTCTACAGTAAACGTTGTACCATCACTATCAATGAAGAGATTATCAGATTCGAACCTATCATCGATATACGGAAGTCCAGTGTTAAATCGTTCTCCACTATACTCATATAATTCACATCTAAGATCATATGTCTGCAAAGATCCCATTTGGTAAAAAATTGATTCATGCTCTACGTGCTGAACTACAAACATCTTTTGATTAAGAGGCAGGTAGATGACATCGCCTTCACGAGGTCTGTTAATTTCACTGTTAATTCCAACTTCTAACTCGTATGTACGCATCGCTATAGTTAATGTTATCGAGTCACGAATCTGTAAACCGAATTTAGATAAGAAGTCTCCTTCTCCCTCAAAACCATCTACATTCTTGACATACATCTCAACTTGGTGTGCATCATTATATTCAGGAAGATCGTCTTCGTTTAAAATATCATCTTTTGCGCCCATAGTTCTAGGCATATACATAGTGTCTATTCCGTATATCTTAATCGACTCCACTACCAAATCATCGATAAGAGTTTGCTCCATCGAATTCTCGTAGTTTTCGAAATAGTAATTCTTAGCCACAGTGTCTACCCTATCATGTCAACGACAGGAAGAGAGTACGAAGATATCATTTCTTCTTCTAACTTCGCTATCTCATCACGTGCGTCATTTAAAATCTGTTCTCCGCTAAACTGGATGTTGCCTGGCAATGTCATGCCATTAAATTTGGTCAAATTACTGCCCCATTGATATTTAATTTTAGCTGTGGCATAGTTTTGTAACCAACGGTCTTTGTAGACATCAGCGTATACTGTAGGATCAACAACTCTATAACACTCTGCTACAATATATTCTCCTACGACTAATCTATCCCAGTCTACGTCAATAAAAAGTCTGTTAATATGTCTATTATATCTGATCGGTTGCATACCAACTAATATTTCTTCCATAAATTGCAAATTTTGCATTGACATGAAGTAATTAGTTAAGTTATAATTGATCATATCATGTATGTTATTCAATACAAATTGATACTGGACATTGAACATTCCGGTACTTGCAGTGATACTTGATCCCACTGGAAATAAATTAATCACACCTATAATATTTTCTGGTACAGTAATGTACTGATTAGTTTTATCTGTTTCTGTTACTTTGTGCTTGAAGAATGTTCTCTCACTGCCATCGAAATGGTAGTCCCAGTAATACGATAGAGCTTCATCAATACGATCTTGTGCCTGATCTTCATCAATGTTAATCTCTATTACTGGTTTACCTAATTTTCTTAGGCACCATTCTGCAAATTCCTGTCTTGTCGTTGGCTGTGCCATATCTATTTCCCATAGTTAGTAGATTGCTATAACTATTTATATGTGAGCATTAGCTGCCCGTTAAATCGTGTAATGCAATAGGATCACCCTCTATTACGTTCTCGCCATCATATGTGTATGTGATATTGCCAGGATATACTTCATCTTCTGCTACGTGTGTGTAATAAACAGTAGTGTCAGACCATTGTGATACATCTCCCGTCCCGTAAGCAATCATTTCACCTGTATCTATTTTAAATACCATTTTCATTTATATTTCTCCTTATGAAACAACGTATGTCATATCTTTACTACCATAACCATATGCAACTACCCTCACAGTATAAGTACCCGAACTATTTGCAAGTGCTGGTTTTGTGAATACTAGTTTACCACTATTGGATGCCGCATCTCCAACACCTACGCTATATGTTGGGGTAACACCCATAGATCCAATTTGAGGAACTGTTCCGCCATTAGTTTTATTTTTAAATAGATGGGTTGTATGGTTATTTGACCAAATACCATTAAAGTATACGTTATTATCACTGCCGCCATTTGATTGCTGGAATGTTGCAGTAACTTCAGCTTGCCAATAGCTAGAGCATTGCATCGTAATCGTGACAGCACCAGCACCAATTGTACCAGAAATTAAATATTCACAGAAACCATGTTGAGTATTATTTTGTTGAGATCCAAATATTCTCTTAGAACTATCAGGCTCTATATCAAGAGGAATAGTTGGATTTGATTGCATGATACCAACTCTATTGTGTTGACCATCAATTCTGACGATTTCAGTGTTATGGCTGTAGAATTTATGATGGCCTGCGGTACTGTTTGTTTTTGTGGTTTTATATGTTATGTCCCTCATGGACAATAAACCGATTGAAGTATTTGCGTCTTCAGTGCCAATCTCTAATGACCCATCAGCGGTAATAATACCAGGATTACCTGTACTGACATTTCTAAATCGGAATGTTCTTGAAGTGCCGCCAGTACCATCTAGTCTAAATACTTCGCCATCTCCATATACATTGAATTTAGAGCCAGTAGGAGCATTGCTAAATGCCGCTTTACCAATATCAACAATACCTGTATTGGTAATACGCATTTTTTCACTGGTCACACCAGCTGTGCCTGTATCAAAAGCCAGACCAGAAGATATATTAGTTCCAGAATTAACTTCTGCAATCGATCTTATGCCACCAGTGTTTTGATTAACACCATTATTTCTTTGTGCTTGGAATCTAATCTCTCCACCAAACCCTGTAGTAGTAGTGCCACTAGATAAATTTGTAATCGTTAAACTATTAACCGCACTATTAGTTGTGCCGTCAGCAGTTTGAATATGTAATGGGGCTGAAGGACTATGTGCGCCTATAGCAACACGACCATCATGCGTTACTCTCATCCATTGTGCAAAATTACCAGTGTTATTTCTATGTGAGAATATCATATGAGATTTTTCAGTAGCATGATTAGAATACATGGCTGCTATACGACCATATGTTATATTATTGCCGCCAGTGTCTTTACCTGAAAAATCTATTGAAGTACCATTATCGTCTGTGGTATTATCATTTTTAATAACAAGTATAGGTTCTATATTTGCACTATCTTTTTGTACGACTAGTCTGTCACTTGGGTTGGTATTTCCTATACCAACATTACCATTAGCTAGAATAGTAAGTCTTTCTTCAGGAGTAAAGTTAGCGCCAGCACTTTGAGAAGAAGCTACGTTAGAGAATCCAAATGCACCAGTTGCTCCATTGAAAGTAGTTTTGGCGCCAAACCCTGCTGTGTGTATTCTCCAGCCACTTTCATAGTAAGTGTTCATGTGGCTATCAGGATAGTTGCCGTTGAATGAAATAGGGAAAGAACCTGTTTCCCCTATTTGTAAGGGTCTTTTAGGATTAGTATTTCCTATACCAACATTACCGTCTGATTGAATCATGATTCTGCTATGAGCAGTCGTAGCATTAGTATCGTTATTGCTTCCTTCAACAGCAAAATGTAAATTACCTGTTCCTCTCGTTCCAGGATCCTCTCTTTGAAATATAATTGCGGCTTTAATTCGAGTATCAGCATCTTGACTATCAACTTTAAATTGAAGTTTCGCTTCTCCGCCTACATCATCTCCGTCCATTTCTAGTAAAAGTCTAGTATCTGTTGAATCCCCTCGAACATGTAATTTTGCAAGTGGACTTTGTGTTCCTATACCAACTAAGCCGTTTTCTTTGATCCGCATTCTCTCATCAAGGGTAGTATCTCCTTGATTTGCTGTATAAAAAGCTAAGGCATGTGTATTATAATAATTATTTACAGTTGTTCTTATCGAGGCTCTTACACCTTCTCCAACTGAAGCATCACCTGTAGAGAAATCTATAGCTCCTAACCAATCTCCTCCGCTATAACCATTTTCCCATTGAGCTTCGTGATGAAGTGTAAGAACTGGACCCGTGTTACCTGATCCACCGGTGATAAGACCTGCTGTTGTTTTTCTTAATTCTAGTAAAGAACTTGGAATACTTGTTCCCGTTCCGATACCAACTTTACCCGATGAGTGGATCCGCATTCTTTCCGCAAGAGTGCCATCGTTGACTGTAGAAAATTTTAAATTTGAACTGGTGCTTGCGACATCACTCCAATTTTCCATCCCGTCAGTTCCGATGGTAGCGGCGGTAACTTGAGTACCAGCTCTTGTGCTTACAAAATTTAGTATACCTCCGTAACCACCATTTTGTGTGTTTTCTATCGAAATAGCGGCACTTGTGTGGTCTGATGCAGTTTCACTTACAGTTAAAAGAGTACTTGGATTAGTTGTTCCGATACCAACGTTGCCACCACGAGGATTTATGAGAAAAGGTTTCGTATCTGTGTTAGTAAAGTTTGCTCCTTGTAAATATCCAGATTGTGGACTATTTAAAAAACCAAACATCGTACCCATCAAACCGTCTGTGCGTGAAACCATCAACCCTGTGCCATAGCCCGATGTAGGTATAGCAGTACCAGAGTCATTAAGATGTAAGCGACCTTGGGGATCGTTATTACCTATACCAACTTTACCATCCGCACTAATTCTAACTTTTTCTTGACCTTTTGGATTAAATACGATGTGTCCATTTGAAGAGTTTGCTGATTGAATCGCTACAGCGGGAATTGCGGTATTTGTCGAACCCATTACTACACCTGCTATTCCAGATATAGGAACTCCTCCAAATATGGCAGGGGTTGTCTGAACATTTCCTGAACCGTCAGTTCTTCCTAATTCTATTCCACTATAGTTTCCAGCGGTTGTTCCTTGCTGTAAACGAACTATAGTATTTGCATTTGTACTTCCTGCAGATACATGAAGTTTTGTTCCTGGAGCATCTGTTCCGATACCAACGTTACCACCACTGAGAATACGCATACGCTCGGCAGGATTGGCTGTAGAAGCACCAGCGTGAAACGCAATTCCAGAACCCGTAGCACCAGTATTATTACCACCTGATAATACTATCTTACCTCCAGGATTTGTAGCTCCTCCATACAGCGCAAGAACGCCTGTGGAAGAAGCCGTATTAACGTTTGTCGTTCTAACTTCTCCACTGACAGTTGCATTTCCAGTAATATCTAAAGATTTATTAAAGGCAAACTTATCACCAGATGAGGCATATAAGAGTGTTGCACTTGCACCATCTACAGTAATACCAGCACCATTTGCGGCAGCCGAATCGGCAGCACCAGAAGCCAATACAATATTTTTATCATCTACTGTTAAGGTTGTGGAATTAATTGTTGTTTGAGTACCGTCTACTGTTAAGTTACCAGCAATGACTACAGTTCCAGTATTATCAGCGTGAGTTGCGGGATCAATCGTAAAGGTCGATGGACCACGTAGATATCCAGTTGTTGTTATATTGCCTGAACTTAGTGTAGTTGTATCTAAGTTACCAGTGACGTTTGCACCCGTATCGAGTATTCTAAATCTTTCTCCGAATGCTCCACTGGCATAAGTATGAAATAACCAACTTGAACCACTTTGCGTTAGTTTACCATTTGAAGAAGAACCTAAGAACAATTCACTTTGTACGCTTACCTCACCAATCGAAGCAGTTCCTGGCACGCTTATGCCGCTTGCTGTTGTAGCAAGGCGAGCTCCGTTATTGTGGTATAGAGTTACTGCGCCAGCTTTATCAGCCCTAATCATGTCGTTATTGTCACCGTACGACTGAATTCTTACTGATGTGTCTGCTCTCAGATATAAGCTACCTGTACCGATATCTTCGATGAAAGAGTTGTTTGCGTCTGAACCTGATGTTGTGTGATAAATCTGAAGATCGCCATTAGAGGCACTACCAATTTTGATTTTGGCATTATCGTTTAAGTGTAAGTCTGATGTGACATTACCAGTTACAGCGATATCGCCACCCACTGATAGTCCATTCTTTACTATGAAATCTCTATTCGTTGCCAAGGTTCACTCTCCCCAATAGCGTTTATGTATATTCTTATTTATAAAGCGTTGTATGCGTCCACTACTTTTGAAGGAGTTGCGTCTACAATAGCTTGAGCATCGGCTCTCTCTGCTTTATCTTTTGTGATGAGAGGGTTCTCAATAGTTTCTTCTGTAGGATCCCCATCAAGATATGCCAGTCTTGTTATTGTAGCATCAACAGGCTCGATAGCAGTGACGGTAATGACATCAGCCATCACGTATACCATTTCTTCTGTATCTTCGTCCCAAACTTGTTCATGTGTACGTTGACTTTCAGTAACTTCTTCACGACCATCTGCAACGATATATTGTGCTAATCTAGATTTTGCTGTAGTGTAGTCTGCGAGTTGTTTTGCGGCAAGTTTATCGGCAGCGGCATCTAGCAAGTCCTGAGGTACATCACCTATAGTAGTACTACCCTTGTTAGTCTTAGGAAAACGTGTTTTAACGTCTGTTATATGGGCTTCCCAAGTTCCGTCTGTTTGCATAGCAAGCTGTTCATGTACTGGAGCATAGCCTTCGGGACCTGTGCGTAGTGCAATATAGTCTGGTTCGACAACATCTGGTCCAGTAGGTGTATTGCCTGCATTGATCCAATCAAGTATCTCTTGATAATGTCGATTGTCTGGAGATTTGGGCACAGACATGTTTCCGTTGACTAAGTAGTCGTGTTGTTTTACTTTTACTGTTTGTATATTCATTATTATAACTCCGAATCGAATGCAATGTATTGTTCGTTAGCTGTACTATCGGCACTCAACATTCCTACTTGATAGGCGGCAAGAGCCATACTACTAGGAGTTAAATTTAAAGAAACTCTAGTGATATTAGTTCTAGTAGAACTTTGATAACCGTTTCCTATCGCAGTGATACCTGCGCTCAGACTTCCTGTAGCATACCATACCGCTAAACCAGCCCAGGTAATTGTTGGTCGTAGTCGTAAGGCTACTGGTACATCGATCACCGCTCTATACTCATTACTGCCATGTTTTTGAACTTCAGTACAGAAATCGTATACTGAGCCTGCCCATTTGTAATAATATCTCTGACACAACGCCAGTTCTTCACCATATGAACGATACTCAAACGGAGTGGCTACTTTACCGAGGTCTATTTGGACGTTTGTAATATCAATATTACCATCTCTAACTTTATTTGAACCCTGGTTGGTTGACCAATAAAACATAATAGAATAGTAGTTATTTGATCCTATTGTTTTATTACTGAAATCTATAGCATCATAAGTATGTGTAAATTTTGTCCATGAAGTAGTAACAGGAACATCTACAAAGGTATCATATTCAGTGGTTGAACCACTACTACCATAATTATACTCTCTTCTTAATTGAAAGGTTGTATCGACATTAGACTTAACCATAAAAGATATAGTTACATGTTTATTATTAAACTGTTCTATGCCTTCTATTTTTTGTTGCGAATAGGCTGTAGCACTAGCGCCTACAGTACTAGCTGTAGTAGCTCTTAAAAATTTTAGCGCATCTACACCATCATGTCCAGCGTGTTGCTGACTCAATGCTAATGTTCCGCTAGAGAAATTTGCACTATACATTCTATCTAGACTATCATAACCAGATTGACCATTTGAATATGTGTGTGAAGTTCCTCTTTGGGCTATTCGAAAATCTCCATTTATAAAAAGGTTTCTACGTCCAGCACTAATTAAATCAAACTGTTCTTGCGGTGTCTCTGCACGAAGCATTGCTTCACCAGCAATACCACTTGGCTTGTCAAGTTCAGCAAGCTTATCACGTACATTTATCTCTGGTTTTGTAATTCTTACTGTCATGTTTATTCCTCTGCTACCATTCCGTTTGATGCACTAATAGCGGGCGTCACTGCATCTGTTGTATTATCTATACGTGTTAGTCCTTGAAACACGCTACGTCCTGCATTTGTACCGGCATGAAGTAGCTCTGTGCCATCATCATATGCGAGTGCTACTACCCGACTTGAAGATCCGTAAAGAGAGGCTTTTGCATTTGGTCGAAAGAGGTGCTTTTCCTGGTTGTACATATAGGCAATTTGTTCTGGACTTGGTGCTGTAGCTGATACTCGAAGTAAGGCTAAATTAGAATTTCCTAAGTGGTGCGTTGCATCTTTTGATAGGCTAAGTTTAGCTCCACTTTGAGTTACGGTGTGAGTCATTGCCCCAGTTTCTTCTAGCTTTCCATCTACATAAAGATATAGAATTCCATTACGTCTAACTGCCGCAACTTGTTGCCAGGCACCAAAAATAACTGTACCCGTTGCACTAAGTATTTGTGTTTGATTACTGAAGAAATAGTAACTAGAGGTTCCTTCCGCAATCTTTAGTAGCCAAGCAGTACTTTCTTGATTGTTACTTACATACCGATTTACAATAGAAGGATAAGCTGACATAGACGAGTCGGGTTTTACCCAACAAACGACACTAAAATCACCTGTTCCAAAGTCTAGACCACTATTATACGATTGCTCTAAGTAGTTTGAATTGCTACCAAAAGAATACCCCACAAGGTCAGCACCCGTTGCCACAGCCGTCTTCGTAATTCCGCCAAATACTGATAATCCTATAGGATTTGCACTACGATCAGCTACTCCACCTTCATATAACTCTAGATTTGCTACCGAGAAGTTTGTTGCATCACCATTGCTTGTAGCGAATGTAAAGTAACTACTCGAACTCATTGTTGCTCTAAATGTGAAACAATTCACTCCGTTAACAGTTTGATACTCTAGTCCGTTACCAAAGCTTGAAGTTGTTTGCACAAACAATCTTGGCGCTACTCCACTGTTGAGTGTAAGATTAAACTTAGCTGTATACGTCCTACCAGGTACTGCTGTCCATGTTTTATTGAGAGCGCCATATGCTGTCGTGTTAATAGCTGAAGTTATATCTAATCCAGATTGTGTGAATGTTTCGTAAGGGAAACTTCCGTTGTTTGTCCACCCTCCAACTAAAAGATTTGTGTTGCCTGATGCAGATATATTAGCATCATCCGTGCTTGCAAGTGTAGCTAACTTAGTATCAGCGTTCATGTAACCAGTATTGTAATCTGATGCGATGTAAGCTAATAATTTACCATCATCTGATATTCTAACAGCTCCAATATCATCTGTCGCAACTGCATTACTTATAACGTCAAGTAACTTTACGTTTTCAGGAAACATATGTTCTGGATTTGCTCCATATGCACCTGTGTTTGTGTAAGGAATATAATGGAACAGTGCGCCTGACCTATCTGATCCATTGCTCCCGGTTTGATCTGTTAATGGAATCTCATAAACTTTAACCCATCGCTGTAAACTTGTGTAACCGTCATTACCAAAAATAATATTATTGTCTTTAGTGAAGTCAATAAACATAATAATTTTGTAAATAGTGGTATAAGTAATATCAACACAATTGCCATCGTCTTTGATAACAGTCACACCACCGCTTGTAGCTACTGCAATGGTTGGTACAGGTAGTCCAGTGTCAGCATCTATAGGAGCATTTGGAAGAACTGTAATCGCTACATCATTAACTGTGTTGTGTACAATTCTAATAGGACCAATGGATGGACCTACACCAGAAGTATTTCGAGTGACTATGCCATCGTGTTCGTAGTTATGACTGGATTCAAAAACATTGCCATCGTCAGCAATAAATCGAACGATTGATCCTCGTATATCTCCACCTGTAACCATGATACCATCTCTTGCTACAACTGCTTTACATCCTCCGCTTCCCGAATGTTTTAACCAAGTGTTATTTGCTACATTAAACACCATCCACATTGGCATATCAGGATCATCACCGTCATAGATAACAACTGTGGAGTCTGTTTTTACAACAATCACAGCAACACAAGGAAATTCTTTTCTTGCTCCACGAGTAGATGTGTTGAGTGTTTCGTTGTACCAGCTTGTGTTCTGTGTACGCTTTCTCCATGCACCACCATCGCTATCTTTGCGTGTATCGTATACGAATACGTCAACTGCTGTGTCTGTCTTGTTTTCAGAGATTGCTTTTAATTTAGCGTTTTCTACTAAAGCTGTACCAGCTACTTCAAGTTTTTCACTTGGATTCGCTGTTCCAATACCAAGTTTACCATCATTCTTCATAGTCATGCGTATTACACCACCATCAGCACTGAAAGATAAATCAGTAGTGTTTAGGGCATGAATACCAAAGTAGTCAGACCCAGAAAGGTCTCCGTTAGATCCGTCCATCCATATGACAGCCCCACTGCTAAACTCGCCAATTTGTACAGAGGAAGAGTTTTGCTCAAATCTTGCGGCTGGGTTAGATCCGCCATCTACGTGAAGCATGTACGAAGGGTTAGATCCGCCAAGACCAATGCCAACACGCCCGTCTTGGGCTATTCTCATGCGTTCCGTAGGAG
>Ga0181419_1000611_pt1 | contig 12602 bp, 30 predicted proteins | sample 42SPOviralmetaG_FD_130144 | JGI IMG/M metagenome (GOLD analysis project Ga0181419, IMG submission 130144) | Marine viral communities from the oligotrophic San Pedro Time Series (SPOT) site, San Pedro Channel, CA, USA - 42 SPOT_SRF_2013-04-24 | ecosystem: Environmental > Aquatic > Marine > Strait...
AATGCTGGGTAATAGTCTAATCCTGCCATGTTATTTCCTTGATGCTATGCTGTTTGCAACCAGGTTAGGATATTTCCATCCCTTACTGGCACTTAACTTCTTTGCATATGCTTTTTGCGAAGGGGTGAGTTTCTTACTCTTTTTCTTCGGATTCTTTTTATCCCAAAATGCTTTAGGCATTCCATAACTCCTTTCTACTCCAGTAATTTGCACTGTGCTTATCAGAGGATGTATTTTGTCCACTTTTATTCTTTATTCCTGCTGATCGTTTTAAATAATTATCCCTGGCTTTCTTGCTGTAATTGTGCTTATACCCTTTATGTCCAAAGTTTACAATCTTTACCTTATCTCCTTTCTTTGCCAGGACTCGCTTCTTAAATCTGCCACTGCCAGAATATTTCTTTGGTTTGTTGTACCCTGGAAAAGATTCTCCCCTGTATTCAATCGCCATTAGTAATTATCCCACTCTGTTTGCGTGTTGTCAGCATCCACAACAATGTTATCAATGAACTTCATGGTGTCTGTCCTGGTGTCTGGTCTGGTTGCACTATCTACAATCTCACCTACCATATATCGTAAAGCATCAACAGCATGATCATCTTTCTTTAATGGTTTCTCTGGAGCATTTAGATCTGCCCTGGATGCACTGGGTTGCTCCCACTGATAATTAATTAATTCTCTTCGTAAGTTTTCGCAGGACCTGGTAATAAATATTTTATTGGTTTTAATGCAGTTTGTCACTTTATCAATCCCACCCTGTACATCATTGTTTGCTCCCACAACAGGGATATGTAATTGCCTATAGCGATTCCCTATTGTTTCTGGATCTCCTTGCTTCCCTGCACCTGTACTCGGATCAATAACATAAGTTTCATATCTACCTTCATTTAAGTGAGCCTTCAAAGCCCTGGCATGATAGTCTACATCTTGACCTGCTTCGTAATGCTCTCGGTATACAAATATCTTATCATCATTATCCACTGCACCCCATAACACTGCTGTTGGATTGGTTCTTCCATGATCAATAGCAATAAACCTTCTCCAACCAGGATCTGGCATAAAATCATTTACAACATGAACACTGGGCTCAAAGTCGGGATAGATCTGACCTTCAAAAGCATCCCAGGATCCATATAAATATCTATTAACCCAAATTTCATTGTAGTTATTCATTAGACTGTCTACATAACCAGCAGGTAGGTTTGCAAGATTCTCTTCAGTCTTTGCATTAAAAATAATGTTACCAGGGACTGGATCATGTATAAATCGATGCCATACCCAATTATGTCCTAATGGGTTACCTGTTATCCAGCATTGTGGGTTTGATACAGCCCTTAAACGACCTAATAACGTAAGAAAAACCTCTTCGCTAACCTCTTCAGCCTGGTCAATATAAAACCAGCCTAAATTGATCGATAATAACTTGGCTGGATCATCCAAAGATCGAAAGATAATCTCGTGACCATTCTTAAAAATACATCGGTTCTCTTGCTTCTTATATTCGTAATGGACTCCTGGTAAGAATCCCATTAAATGCAATAGTTCAAAGAAGGTACGCTGGGTTGAATCTCGTAATTCTGGGTAGGTCTGTCTGGCAATCATACCTAATTGTGGGCTATGATTTCCATCAACGACTCGCAGGATGCCTTTTAAGATCCCTGCAAATGTTTTACCGTTTCCGATTCCACCAAAAAATGCAATTACTTGATCATCGCACTGCATGAAATCAGCTTGGTTTGGATTAAGTTTTATGTCAGCCATCGTCTGCCAATGAAATATTAATAACAGGCATTTGGACTTCACCATCTACTTGGTGCTTATCAGTAAACATCGCCAGGTGCTTTCCCTGGAGTTCTGATGCTTTCAAAGAAATATTATATTGCTCTTTCCCCTCTGATAATTGTCTGACTCGCTCTATGTCATTCAATACTTTATCGGCAGTTAATTTTACTCTCTTCTCTCGCTCTAATTTTAATCGACTAATCTCTTCCTGTATGTATAGTTTTGAAAGGTTCTCACATCCTATTGATCTTGCTGTTTTTTCACTGTACCCTGCTCGTATACACGCTTGTGTTGCATTTAGGTCTATTAAGTATTCTTTACAAAACATTTGCTGTTTATCGGTTAGTTTAGGAGTATCCAACAATAACCTCTATAGGTACATATCCAGCTTGTAAAGCACTAATAGCAAGATGTGCCCAAAGTTCCTGGACATCATCAAATTCGTTAAAAGCATAATCAACCTCAACAATCACACTTGATCCCAGTCTGGCTGGGGATCTGTTTCTTTTTTATTTAAATTAAGTTGTGGCACTATGGATTGATCGGATTGTCCTCGCTGATACACATAAGCACCTAAAAAAAAAGCACAAAGAACAGTGATCCCTTGTACCAAATATAAAATAATAGCATTCATTAGTGCTCCAAATTTGTATCAGTATCACTATTTAATACTGTGACTTTCTTGCATTTAGGACAGATTTCTTTTGGCTTTCCATAATGAGGAAAATCAACATAATAATATTGTGGTCCTTCTTCTCTACTAAAATTTCTATTGTGATGATTCCATTGCCACACAGTTTTACATTGTGGACAGCTAATTAAATGATCTAATACTTTTTTATTTCTAACTTTTTTATTATAGTCTACCTGCTTCATGTAATTGTCTGCTGAACCTTTTTCTGTTGCCTGTAAAATTTCAAGAATGAAATCGTTCATACTGCATATCCAAGTTTTTCTAATATTTGTTGATCAGTCATTAATACTTCTCCTCTACTTTCTTTTATTTCCTTTTCTTTACTTTGTGGGTTTCCAGAAAGAAAACTGGGGTTTTCTGCTTGTAAACTATTTTTAGACGAATTGTCTTTTGCTTTCATTGTGTTGTACTCGTAAGGCTTCATAAACTGGTCACCACACTCACAAAATGCATCGTTAGATGTAATCTCTCCCTGGACTTCTTTAACCTTGTCACAGCCAAAACAAATGTATTTAACTTTCTTTATTTCTTTTTGGATCTCTGGTGCTTTGACCTGGGCATCTTTATCCCAACTAAATGCAGTCATGTTCATCTTCCAGGTTGCCATCCTTCGCTTCATATCAAATACCTTTTCCATCTCCCATCGCATCTTCTTTCCTCCTTGATTCGTTGCACCCCAATGGTTGTTAAACTTTCGTTGCTCTACTTCTGGTAACCCTTGTTCCTTGCCAACTTTTTTTATCTGTTCTACAAATTTTAATTGCCTATCTTTGAGTGTGAGTGGTGATGCTTTTTTAGCATCGCCTTTTTTCTTATTAGTTTTATTAATCTTATTATCTTTTATTATAGTAGTGTCACTCACTGTCATAGCTGGTGTGTCACTCACTGTCATACCTACTGTGTCAGTAACTGTCCCTTCTTGGCTCTGATATTTCTCATAATTCATGATTTTCACGAGGGTAAACCCAAAATCTGTATGTGTGTCAATCATTGTGTCAGCTTTTAAGCGATTCATAAACTTTACTACCGTATTCTTTGCCATACCCCATCTCTCACCTAACTTTCGATATGATGAAGGAAACTCACCTCTTTTGATTGTTACGATCTGATCTTTGTATGGTTTTTTGACCTCTGAATAGTTCGCCATCATCAACATATCCAACCATGCTTTTAAGTATTTAGGATCATCCCACAACCAATGATTCCTTATCTGTTTTTGTAAACTAATCCAACCCCTCATTCTGGAAACTCCATGTATCTGTAGAACCACTTTCTATGTGACTCCTGGTTATTTTTTGCTGTATCTACTGCCAAGCATATCACCTCTTCGTTTTGATAAGGATAATATGCGATTATGTCTTTCGGTGCATAATAGACTGCAATCACATCTATGTTGCTACCTACATATTTTTTTAGGCTTACTTCTATGCTCGATTTATGCCTTTTCTGCTTGTTTCTATACTTTACTTGAACTCTCTTAAGGCTCTTACCTGTATCCACCACCATATCCACACCTACATCGTCTACAATAGGTTCGTATACTGAAAATCCTTTATTCATCATCAAGTCTTTCTTGACACATTGCTCACCTACCCATCCTATTCTTTTCGTATTCATCAATCGCTAAAGTTTAATCTGAAATTATTCTTTTCAACTTCTGCATACTTTTCCTGGAGCATATGCAGGTTAATAAAATGTTGAGATCCCATAATGTAATATTGCCAAAATGGATTCTTTGGATGATCGATATGAATGAAATGTGCCAATGCTTTTTTTCCTGTGGATTTTGTAAAAACAACCATTGCACCCTGGGCACTTATTGGTATGATTTCAGATACTTCAAAATCCTCTCCATTAAAATTATTTGGTCTATTCTTTCTGCTGTAATTAAAAGCAACTTCCTGGGCTTTTTTATACAATTCTTTTGCTACATCTTTTCTCATATTTTATCTACAACTTCCTTTACCATCCTGGTCATTCTTAAATTGCCCATTTTGGCTTGATTGTGCCTATCGCAGATAACTTGTATGGCGTGTAATTTTGTAGCCAAGAGAGCAATATTTTGTTTTAATTCAGTATTTTTCTTTTCCAACTCATCTAACTTGGATCTTTTTACAAATGGAAATGGCATTACTCCACTCCCTTTAACTGAACTACTGTCCTGGGATAATTGGAATATTTCTTAATTGTTTTTAAATGGCAGATCTGGCTATCATCTTTATAGAATACACCATTTAATGCATCCAACACTAACTTTACATAATTATCTATATCAGCCCTGGATGTATTCCATATAGGTGCAGAACTTTTTAATAAATGAGAATGTTGTCCTGTTCTAAAATGTGCCTTTGGTCTGCCGACATAGAACTCGATAGACATAGAGATCGGTCCATATACAGGAGATTTGGGGGCTGTTTTTAAGGCTTTTTTTAAAAAATTATCTTTATCGCTCTTTGAAGGATCATATGTGAAACCTTTGCGAGTATGCCTGTGTCTTTTTAAGGCTATTGGTGAGCCCTCTACAGTAAATTCTATCATTGTTTTTCCTTTGGTATGTGGATACCAGGGTGTTATCTATTTATTTCATACCTATCTGTTATTGCTGTAAACACTAACACGAATGCAAATAAACCAATACCAAGTACGCAGATGTACCCAGCTAATTCACCAAACATTCTTATTAATTCTGCTAACATTGAAATCATTCTTTCCCCTTTTGTTTATCCCAGAAATCATTCGCATACTCCGTTAAGCGATCTACTAACTGCTGGATATGATTAACTTTATCGTATTCTTTTTGTTCTTTTCCTTCTATAATTAGCTTACCTAATCCTTCCATAATCAATGTCATATCAAATGTAGATATACCATTTAATTTCTTTGCATTTTTAGCTTCTTGTATTTGTATTAATGCACAGCTTAAATACACTGCAAGATCCAAACTCTCTTCCAGTCCCTCTTGCACCATATCACGCTTATCATTTAATGCAATCGTATCGCCATACTTTTTTGCACCTAAATCCAAACGCTCCTGGACTTTACTTATTACTTGTTCGTTGATCCTTAACTCGGACATATTCCATCCTTAATTTTCTTATTAACCTTGCTAAATCTTCTGGCGAGTAACACCAAAGAGAGTGCCAACCCAGGGATGCATTTTTCATTTGCACGACCTTTTGTATTCCTAACCCTGCTGGAAAATCCAACTGGGCTCTTGAGTACATTCTTTGATATTCTCGCCATTGCTTATTCCCAGAGTAGTCTTTAGACAAATTGACTAATGATTGATTTAGTTTTATCGTCTAAATCTTTGACACTACCCATAATCCATTTTATGTAGTCAAGATCCTCACCAGCTACCTGGGACCACATCTTGCCTTTATGCTTTTGAAAATTGCAGACAGCATCTTTTATATCGTGGCTATTGCCATTCATTTTATTCATTGCCTTGCCTACTATTTTATCCACGCCTGTAGGTTTTTTCTGTGTTGGTGGAAACTGGCTACCATCATCTTTTGTAAGATCTTCCCACTTCTCTATTTCTTCCTGGGATGCAAGTTCACTTTCTCCACCATACATTGGATCAAAAAAAGCCAATGCTCTTCCCACTGCAACGGTTTCTGCCTTTTCTAAAGACTTTTCTTTTGCAATAGCATTAAAACCATGCCCTGTTGCTAAAATAACCCCTTCCTTGTTAAGGATTTCAGCCTTAAAAACAACATAGTTATCCGTAAGTGTGGTTATGTTAGTTTGGATAAAAAAACCTTCGTCTGGATGGTATTTTTCTTTAAATGCAGTAAGCCTATCCACAACCTTTGTGTATAACTTTCCACCTTGTACTCTGATTCTCTCATTCATAATTAACTCCTATTATTTTAATCTGAATGTTCTTGATACTCCAGATTCCTTTACATACTTTGCATATTCATCTGGATTTGATTTTTGAAAATCGCTACGGTCAAACACCTTCCTGGGTTTACTACTTTTCCAGGTAGCAAGTGTATCTTCACCGTAGGTGATTAATTCATTACCTGCCATTTCTGATTTGATTGCGACTTCCAAACCTTTGATAGAGCCCTCTAAATCTTTCTTCTGGCTCTTTAATTCTTTTAATGTTTCTATCTGCTGTTTTAACTCGATAGTAGCTTCCATGGATGCACCATTTGAATCTGGATACATCTTCTTTAGATCTTCTGCATTTGATGGATCTGGTGCAATTTGAATTGCTACATGGTTATACCAGAAATCCACACATTTATTAACTACCATCTCTGCAAACTCTGGATTGTAATCATACTCTTGGATTTCAAAGTTCTCTGGACCAGCATACCCAAAAGTAAGTATAGCCACATATGCCTTTCGTAAACCTGTAATAAGCATCTGTCCCTGGATCTGTGTATAATATTGAATTGGTAGTTCAGCACCCCAGGATTGCCTGGCTAAACTGTTGGCTGTTTTTATCTCCAAGATAGATTTAGTGCCATCTTTATGGAAGATCTCTCCATCTAAATTCGTAGCTAAAAAATCATGCTTCGGATGAAACTTCACAAAACCATCTACAGCCACTGCTACATCTAATTCTTCCTCTACCCACTTGGCGATCATTGGCTCTGCATCTCTGCCAAACCTCATGCGAAGATTATCAAAAGGCTCATAGCCATATACTTTTTCCATATACACATCATATGGACTTTTGTATGTATTATGAAGCCCAGCAACCACAGCCCATTCAGAAGATCCGATATAAGTCTGTCTTAATTTTAGATCCAGGTCTGGTCCCTGCTTAATAGGATCTCTCATAATACCCTCGCCACATTAAACAATACACTAAACACGATAAGGAGCATAATCACAGCTTCTAACACTTCTTCAAATTTCTGCATGGTCAAACTCCAATGGTAACGACTCACAACAATCCAAACAGATTAGATCCTCACCTACATTGTTCTCTGGCTCTGCTGGTATCCATTCGACTTCTGTATGCTCACAAACCTCTACAATGTTGTCGATCTCAAACCATCTTCTATGTTTCCCCCAACGAGGGGCTCGACCTGGTAACTCATGCGGAGAAGTAGATGAGGACATTGAGCGGATGTCGTCACCTCCAGGTCGAGTTAATGTTAAATCTTTCATTATGCTTTCCCCCAATCTTTAAAGTTATAAATGATGTATTCCATTTCAGTTCTGTAACTTTGACCATCATTGAGATAACATTCTTCTACATTGATTATTTCATCCTCACTCTTATTGCTAATGAAAACTTCTTTCATTGCACTTTCTATATGATTAATCGTGTAGTGTATATCTAAATTATATTTATTATCTACTGTCTTATCGTTATGATAATGCATCATCATCCACCATGAATCTTCTAAATCCATTAAAACCTTATTACGATCTATTATTATGCTCATACTATTCCCCTTTTGTTTATAGTGTATGCACTTGGTATCGTTTGCTCTCGATAAATTGCTCCAAGTCCATTGGTTTAATTCGGTAACTCTTTTTCCGTATTTTATATCCTGGGAGTTCACCTGTCTTGATCAATACAACCACCTCCGTAGTGGTTTTTAGATTAAGTCTTTCTCTTACTTCTTCAGTAGTTAATAAGATATTCTTGTCAAGTTGGTCGTTCATTTATATATTTTTATTATGTTTTAATGTGTTTTATTATGTTTATATAGTGTTTGAGTAAAATAAATATAATACTTATGTGTTAATGTTGTCAATACATAATAAACATAAACCCTCCCAGGGCTCTGTGATGCTTGGGTTCAACAAGCAGGTATCATATGAGTACGATAAATGACTTCATCAATAAAATAAAATTATTAGAAGGTTTTAGGTTTGATAATGAAGTAGCAATTCTTCTTAATATCGATAGCCGAAACCTTGCCTCATATAAAAGCAAAAATGTGCTACCCAACAAATGGATAACGTGGTATTGTGAGCGTTATGGCATACAAAGAAAAGATTTTAATAGTGAAATTATAACAGAGATCAAGGAACCTCAAATGAACACAGATAAAATTATAAAATCATTGTTTAACTTAATTGAACTGCAAGAGGAAAAAATAAAAACACTAAAGAGTAAGATTATGTTATTAGAAAAAATCGTCCCAAAAGCATAAGTCGTATATACAAAAGGGATAACTCTCCATACTGGTGGTATACTACAGGAGATTATCCGACCAGGACCAGAAGGTCTACTAAAGTAAAAGATCGTAAAATAGCATTGCGATTGCAGGATAAGTGGGACCAGGAACTAATATTAAGACTTACTGGATTAGAAGTACCAACTGTAGAAATACATAAGCCATACCTATTATATATAAGCGAAATAATGGCAAACAAAAAAAAAGGATGGGCAACCAGGATAAAATCAGCCTTAAATGAGTTTATTAAAATCAACCCTGGTATAACCAATAAGCATATGACCGCATTTTATATGCAAGAATATTTTTATAAACGTAGAACAATGGGTAGAGCCCCAAAAACAATTAAGGAAGAACATAAGATTATACATAATTGGTGTTTGTGGATGATGGCAATGGGCTACCTAAATAATAATCCAATGACAAATTTAATTAGACCTACAGTAATACAGGTTAAACCAAGAAAAGCATTTACCAGGGATGAGGTATACACAGCCATAGATAACACCAGGATGGACAAGGATAAGGTTTTTTGGTCTATTCTTTATAAGACAGGGTTAAGGTCGTCTGATGCTTGTTCTATTGAAAATAACGACCTTAATGGCAGTTTATTATGTAAAACACAGACAAAAACAGGTAATACTGTTATGGTCCCACTTCATAAAGACTTACAAACAATGGATATATTAAATGTAATAAGCCCTGGTGCTGTTGGTAGATCCAGGGAAAGATTAAAAGAAATACTACCCCAGGGAGACCTACACACTTTTAGACATTCTTTTGCATCTCACCTGGAAGAATTTGGTGCTACCAGGTGGGATACTAAATGTTTGTTAGGACATAAGGCTAATGATGTTACTGCTCAATATGTTAAAGTAAATGTCCATAGACTATCCAAGTATATTAATCAACTATGATGAAGAACAATTTGATTCCTGTAATATAACCCAAATTGTGGAAAGTAAGGGAAGGGGGAGGGAATAGTCAGGGAATATATTAATGTGACGGAATTGTGACGGAATAAAACCCTCTCTCTCTATATAATACCATACAGAATACAATAAATAATATTGTCAATTAAATAGATAAATGTGAGTGTAGCGGGGGAAGGATTTGAACCTCCGACCTTTGGGTTATGAGCCCAACGAGCTTATTAATATTGTTGGACTTGCAGGTGTGTGTGACGGATATTCCGTCACATTATACTTCTAATGCTCTCCGAAACCAACCATACCAATACTTCTCCTGGCTTGATTTCTTATTTACAATGTCTGCAAACTTTAAAACTCGGTACGATCTCAACCTTCCTGGTTCTACATTCTTACAAGCTGATAGGGTTGCTGGTCCAAGCCCACCATCTACTGCTATAGTATATGTGTTCTTACCATTACAGGCTTTTTGTAATACTTTGACTGCACCTCTCTTTCCAAAATTAACCACCATGTCAAAATATATTTCACGAAGCTGTGCTGGTATTTGTTCTGCTTTGGAAGGGATCCAATAGTCTTTATAATAAATATCTTTTGCTTCACGCTCTGTTAAACTTTCTATATCCAGGTCTGGGTATGCTCTTTGGCTAACTCCCCAACGAGTAGTTCCACCTGGATCCAGGGGATCCTTTGTTATCCTGGATCCCCCTTCTGATTCAATTACCTTATTAATCACTTCTTTAAATGTCATTCTACTATATCTACTTTTGATTGAGTTTCCAACCATACTTTTGCACCACAAGACAAAGGTTTATTTGGACTGTATACAATTTCCGATGGACCATCAATTTTTACTTTTTTAGCATAATTATTTGATTTATATGTTTTAACTGTTAAAACTGGTTCATTTTTACTATGCTTGTAATTTGACTTTATTTTATGTTGATTAACATGAATTATTGTTTTCACTTAAAACGGTAAATCCTCATTCTCTGCCATTGCAGGTTCTTGTTTTCCCTGGAACTCTGAAACAGATATTGATAAGAATTGCTTTGATGGATCTTTCTTCGCTGTCTTTTTCCATCCAGCTAATCTCATTTTTGTACCGTTCATTGTTATATTGCCAGTATAGTCTGGCTGGTTTTCTTTTTCTTTCTTGTCATTGACAAATAAGACACCACTGTTATCATAGGGTTGGTCCATTTGTTCTCCTTGTTTTTTGTTATAGAAATTAAAGTGTACTCACAAATACTTTTATTTTTGCTACTATTTTATCATCTTCTTTTGATGGTGTTACTTTTGCAATTAATTCTAATACTTTAATTACAAATCCCTTTACACCATACTTCTTTACTTGACCTTTGATGTATCTTTTTATCATTACTTATCCTTCTTTACTATTTTTGTTAATCCTTGAAATACAACATCTAACAAAATATCATCCTTATCACTTGGAGACATCTTCACAATCTTTTCTAATACCATAAATCCCAATAAAACCCATTCCCAATTACTTGTTAGCCATTCCATTACATAAACCTCATTATTATATTAACCATTATTGGAAACGTAACTAACGCTATAGCACCCCAAGTTTGTATTTGAGCAATATCGGCATTATGCCTATTTACTTTTCCGTTAAGCTGTTCTAAATGTTTTTCAATTCGACCTAAAGACGAATAAATATTTTTAAGCCTTTCATCGTGTCTTGTTAAAATTCTTGTTATATCATTATTATCCATTTAAGGTCTCCCAGATCCATTGAGCCTTCCAGACATAAAACTTATTTTATCACTTAAATCATCTATCTCCTTCATTAATGTTTCAAATCGTCTGGATGCAGAATCATTTTGTGTTTCGCTTATTCTGTTTGATTTATCAACCAATTTCAATATGATTGATTGACTGTTGCTTATAACTTCACTCATTGCACTTATGTTTTCTCGTATTGCTTCTAATTCACCATCCTGGGCTTTTTGACTTTTCACCAGGTTAATTAACATATACCCCAGAAACACAACACAAAATCCTGTAGCCCCAAGTGTCATATAACTTTCTATTAATAATTGTGGATCCATTATTTACTTCTCTTTACTATTTCCCATTGGCTATGTGTAAAACACCACATATCTTTATTAAACCTTACATGGTCTGAAAAAAAATGAGATAAAGAGTCTTGGTCTATTACCTCAACAAATGTATACATTGAATCTTCTGGGTTTAATTCAAAACTACCAACTGACCAACCATTACTACAGCCACTAACAAGAAACAAAATGAATACCTGGATTAATTTTGCCATTTGTCAGATCCTGCTATGTACGCTTTAACTTCTTCATTTGTATATACAGATATACCATTTGGAACTGCATCTAATTCTGCCAATGTCCAATCACCTTTTATTACAAATTCTGAATCATCTGCACTAATTCTTTGAGCAAAGTAATGAGGATGCCTGGCAATAAGATCCGATACTTTAGCCTCGTGATCTGTAGTCTCATCTACTACTTGTTCCATGTAAGTATAAGACTCGCTTACTGTTGGATGTCCATTCTCTAAAATATGCTCTCCTATGGCGTGAATTAGGTCTGCCTTTGTTCCACTTCCACTTATGGAATGTGTGGTCATAAAGGATTGAATATCAGCCTTTAAATCATCTTCTGTTGGTAGTTCTACCATTACATCACGAGTACCAGTTTTTTCTACTTCTTTGTAGGTAAATGTTTGCCAATCGTAACGATCTGTAATTCGTAAACCTAAACCTTGTGATGTGTTTGGTATCTTTAAATAGTGTGTATATTGCCCTTTCATGTTAATCCTTAATTAGAGTGTGCTGATTTTCCATTGTTGTAATTTTTTAATACTTCAGATGCTGATAGTTCTTTGGAGTATACTTTAGCTTCATCAATGCTACCTTTCGCATAGTTACTGCTATATTTACCTACTTCAAGATTGGCTGATAGGTTTTCCATCGCCACATATGTTCCAGAAGATTCATTTGCATTATTAACTTGAGAACCATTTAGATATATTTTCATACCA
>Ga0181419_1000615_pt1 | contig 12574 bp, 16 predicted proteins | sample 42SPOviralmetaG_FD_130144 | JGI IMG/M metagenome (GOLD analysis project Ga0181419, IMG submission 130144) | Marine viral communities from the oligotrophic San Pedro Time Series (SPOT) site, San Pedro Channel, CA, USA - 42 SPOT_SRF_2013-04-24 | ecosystem: Environmental > Aquatic > Marine > Strait...
GACTTGTAAACCTCTGTAGTTGTCGAGCACCGCTCTCCCTTAATCAACTACTTACACTTTACTGCTGGCTATGTCATCTTGTTTCCTTTTCCTTATTATGCTGTTATAATAACACAGTTTAAGTATAAGTCAACCTTTTTATTTGTTTTGGCCATAAAAAAATCGCCCAACTAGTGGACGATCTGATTAATACCGCTTAGTTACTAAGCGAACATGTTGGCGCCTTCTCCCAACTTGCGAATTATTTTTGTTACTTTTATTTATACAAGTTGGGATCTAGTTGTTTTGTTTTATACAGGCGCAACCATTTTCAATGGTACACGGCCTGTGCATGTAAGTGTGTCACCTGCATTCAATAAAAAGTTAACACCATTATAATTTCCGGTATAACCAACAGTAACTGGTGTTGCACCATTGATCAATATATTAATACGTTCAGGATTTGCAGAGTCACTGCCATCGCCGTACATACCGGTATCCCCAGCGTGATAATAGTACACACCGTCAATTGCTTCTGTTGTTAGTCCAGGTGATGCATTATATGTGTCTGCATTACGTGTTGCTTCTACCCATAAATTTCCTACTCTTATTTGCCCTGCAGTACATGCAATAGATAAAGCATGTTGTGTTTCCTGTGAATCATCTGCATTATTATATTCCCACGAAAAGATATAAGAGGGTGTTTGCGTCGTTGTGGACCATACTTGATTTTCTGCTATTACTGCGGCAGTTAGTGCACCAGAGAACACTTGAGTACCGCCCCATGATACTGTAGCAGCTGAGTCTGCAGCATGATTATATCCATCAATCATTATTTTTCTTGTTGCCATTTTTTTTCCTTATTAACAAAAATGCCTACCTAGTAGTCCCAATTATTTGGTTACACGTTATAGAGGCTTTGACACCTGGAGGCATTGTACATGTATTTATTTCCAATGGGCTAATATTAATGGATCAGATACTTCATGTGGTTTTGGCGAACCGTGGAAAATTAGAACACTAACGTCACCTTGTATTAGACTTGGTGATCCAATATTTAACGGTTTTCTATAGCGAAAATCGTACCCGCCTTCGGCAACTTGCCAACGATAACTTAGTATACGATTTGTATCATAGAATGCAACATCATCCTTAACCTTACTATAGATGTAATCCTGATCTCCGTGCCAAGGACAACGCGGGTTATTCACAATCATTTGGAGATTAAAGTCTGCAAATACATAATTATACTTTCGTGGGTCAAACCACATAACACTGCTATTAATACTAAAACGTGAACTTTTCATGAGATATTTAAAGTCTCTAGGTGCCCAGAATTTGTCTTGGTTGCCTTGCCAAAGCCAGTCAATATTTCCAACTATAACGGTATCAAGATCGAAGTATAACATTTTAGTTGTTTTACGGCCCCATGATCTTGAATTAAACAACTGAACTTTGTACCACCACGAGCGTTTAGGACCTCTAACACCATCCCATTCTTCCAAGTCATGCCTGATATAACCTTTTGGTACATACCGTGTACTTTCAGTGTACACATGCATTCTTACTGTGGGTGTAAGGTTGCGACACAAGCTGTTATATAACTTGTCCACATAACTCCAGTCGTATAGTGTGTCATGTATTAAACATGCACAGTCAATATACTCGCCTACTCCAGTGCGTTTTGCAATCTTGTCAACCATAAACCTTCTGCTATCTCATCTACTGTGTATTCTGTGTGGCTAATTTCAACTAGCCATTGATCTTTATTACGTTTACGTGGTGGATTTTCAATTTGTTTCAACTTAATACTCATTGGATATGCTAAACTTTTTTTATCAACCAGAACATTGGATCCGGCAATCACTGCATTGATTCCGGGGCCACTACAATGATTAATTACAGTGTGGAACGCATAATCAATATCAAAAACATCATATGTATTCACAACTGGTTTTGGTATTTCAATGTCGCAGTTATATATGTTTTCATTTTGTAACAACATTTTAAATCTATGGTGAGGAATAAATGGTTGACAACGAGGATGAAAACGCATTAGTATCGGACGATCAGTATATTTTTGTACACGTCGAACGGTTTCTACTGCATATGTGCCTAAATCAGGCATGCCTTCCCATTGTAAACTTTTATCATGTTGTCCTGCAATTAATATTGTATCGTTTAGATCCTTTTCACCTAAACTAATACCTAATTTTTGAGGGCGGTCCCAGTCGAGGTTGTCAGTGTGTCCATAGTAACCTTCTGAAGTAATATTGTTTACTGCAATTTTCCATGTTACTTCACGTTCTAATGCACCTGCATCTATTACCACAACTGGCTTTCCGAGCGAACGATAGTGTTCATATGTCCGTTTGTTCTTGCTCATTCGGCCATTCCATAGTATACTCCATATAACAACAGCATCACAGTCGAGGGAGTTTTCAACAGGTGTTATACCAGCATCTCGACAGCTGTCTAAAAATGCCGCCATAACTGGCTTGCTATTAAGAGCACACTGCTCAGGATAATATGCTATGTTATTGATCAAAGGTTAAATACTCATATGAAACGTTATACAGTAATTACCACCTTCAATCAACAGGGCCTCGAAAAATACGGTCAACGTTGTATCAGTACATTTGAACAGTTTTGGCCAGCTGAAGTTGATCTTGTTGTATATACAGAAAAATGTACTCCACGGATAACAAAGCCCAATGTAAAGTGCATTGACCTTATAGCCAATAGCAAACACTGTAAACGTTTTATTAAACGTCACAAAGACAACCCTGAAGCAAATGGCGGAATAGGTCCACACAACGAACGCATATGGAAACCTAACAAACATTTCAAATGGCAAGGTTTACGATTCAGTTACAAAGTATTCAGCATATACCATGCTATGCAATACATAGACACAGAGTGGGTGATATGGCTAGATGCTGATACACTTACTCATACCACTGTTACAATGGACTTCCTTGACAGTGTTTCGCCAAAAGACTGTGTTATAACACACTTAGGCAGAGGTGAACGCTACCACAGTGAGTGTGGATGGGTCGGGTATAATAAAACAAATCCTATGTGCATGGAGTTTGTTGAGGACTTTGCTAGTATGTACAAAAACGATACTATGTTTAACTACACTGAGTGGCATGACAGTTATTTGTTTGATGTCCAAAGAAAACTTTATAGAGATAACCGAGGTGCACACTTTCACAATCTAAATCCTGATCCAGATCTAAAAGGTTTAGCAGGGCATCCGTTTATAAACAGCGAGCTTGGCAAATACATGGATCACATGAAAGGCGAGAGAAAAACCTTCGGACATAGCGAGCCAAGAGATATAAAGTTACACACTGATTTACCATACTGGAAAGGCGTTAGAGGTGTTAGATAATTTAATTTTCAGTATCGCGGTGAGTACACATCTTGGACTCAGTGGCGATTTTGCAAACGTACATCCACATATGCAATATCAGTTACCTGATAACTACATTACTGGTATATACCATAACAGTGATAAACGCACAGGTATATACTTTGGTAAACGTACAACATACAAACAACTTGATATAGAATACGGTATAGTACACGGTTACAAACGAATAGACATTGCTCCAATGATAAAGATAAACTATGGAAATGTCTTTGTAGCACCAGCTGCCACTAAAGACGATGTTGGGTTGGTTGCAGGATATGAGGTAAAATTTTAATGTATCAAGCACACGGATGGTGGTTTGCAGACCAAGACACACATTTTGCACACATGATTGACAAGAACATCAAAAAAGGTGGGCCGCCTACATATCAAGAACCAGTAAGACATAAAAGTTTTAAGTTTGTACAAGACTTTGGTGTTGCAGTTGACATCGGTGCAAATGTAGGGCTATGGAGCAGAGACCTAGCCGTAAAATTTGCAAGAGTATTTGCCATTGAGCCGGTTGTAGAATTCCAAGAGTGTTTAAAACGTAATGTGCCAATGGAAAATATAGAAGTATGGCCAATAGCACTTGGTACAGAAGATACTACTATAGATATGATAATAACAGAAGGCAATACAGGACATTCGCATATTGATAAAAACACAATTGGATCAGGACAAGTTAAAATGAAACGACTTGACAGTTGCGTGTTTGACCGTATAGACTATATGAAAATTGATTGTGAGGGTTATGAGATGCAAATTCTCAAAGGTGGAGAGAACATAATACGCACACATGAACCAGTAATAGTAGTTGAACAAAAACTACACACAGATACTGGTATTACAAAAGAAACACAATATGGTTGTGTTGAACTGTTGAAAAGTTGGGGTGCTAAAGAACTTGGTAGAGTTAGGAATGACTGTATACTAGGTTGGTAGATACTGCTCAAAGTGTTTGTAAATGTCACCTGCTTGACTTTGTTCGAGTGTCCAGTGTGCTTGTGATAAATCGTTAAACCATTGTGTGCGATCGGGCATAATAGGATCAATTATATTTTTTAGTGTATGGTTTGCTACGTTCCATGTAACTGCACTTTCTTCTGCGACAAACGTAGGTATACCTTTCAGTACACTTAGTACACTGCTTGAACTGTTATAGAATACTGCACATCTTGCAGTTTTCATACTTTGATGAAGCGTAACATTCATACTATCAATAAGTTCTACACCTTGAAATTGATTTACCCAACTCCAGTCGCGTTTTACTTTTGTACCAGTTCTATTTAAATCGCCTGGGTGAGCTCGTATCTTTAATGGTTCACTTGTCAAATTTCGAATTTTTTTGATAGTTTTCTTTAACCATGCTTCTTGATCAAAACCTTTTGCATTCCAGCCGTTGTCTCTTTGCAAACAGATTAATATATTATCTCCATCGTTGCTCCACGGTGCATCAACGAGACTCAAACTGTTTTTAACCATGTTCCAGTGTTTGTCTGTGCTATTTTTGTTTGCGTAGTTACCACTGTTCCAAAACACATTATCAAGACTATATCTCAGCCACATGTTTTCGTGTTTGTGGTGAAACTTAAAGCAACTGCCATCAATACTCATTACTTTACCACCAGTATGTTTTTGTTGGTTTATAATTGCATCACGAAAATAGATATGCGGTCCACTGAAACTCATGCCAACCCAACCAAGTATAACTGCTAGTCGAGTATTGTACACTTGCCTGTTCTGTAAATTATCATCAACTAACCAACGCACACCACATCTGGCTGCACCTTCGCCGAAGGCTCTCATAACTTGTACTTTGATGTTATGATTTCTAATTTTTGGCAACGTGCCTAAATAGACTACAACATCATAATCCCATGTTGTCATTTTAATCTCGTTCGTTAAATTCTTGTAGTAATCTCCATGCAGTTCCGTCGATCATTTCTGCTGGAGTAAACTGTCCATATGCTAGATTACAACAAAGTTGTCTTACTCTGTCAACCACAGGCATCAATGGGTTTTCTAAACGCTTTAAATCTGTATTTGCCAATGGTTCTGCGGCATTTGGACCCATTGTAAAAACTGGTTTGCCAAGTATGAGTGCTTCAACTGCGGCGATACTGTTATAGGTAACCAAGCAATGTACATCACGTTGTAGTGCCATTTCCATTGTATCGTCGTTTGTGCGTACATGACGTTTTTGCTTTTCTCTGACAACAATCGGTCTGTCAGTATGTTTTGCTATTTCTTGTTTGGTAGATTCTAACCATTCTTGCAAATTTACTCCCCAATAGCTCAATGCTTTCTGGCTTGGCGGGCATAAAAGTATATTTTTACCTGATGTTTTCCCACGTATTTGTGTGCCGGTTTTAAGGAACCTGTCGTCTGGACAATCTTTCCAAATTGGCAAATTAAACTGCAATCCATTTTTTACACATCTGTGATACAATTTCGTTTTTTCGTTTCCAAAGTATCCTGTGTCAATATAATAAAAGTCTCTGCCATCTTTGAGGGCTTTATGCATTACTTTCTTTTTTGCAATGCCTCGAACTACTATAGGTGTTTTAGTGTCTAAGTCATTTAAGTGTTTACTACCAGCAAAAACTCCTTGAGCTCCTGTGAGAAAATTATCAAGTATTGCATCTTTTTTAGGTTCTTTAACCACTTCATCCTCCTTGGGAACAAGCCCTGCATCAACTATACCTACAACCTTTTGTTGTTCATACTGGAATACCAGATCCTTCATGTACTGTTTCATACTTCCATCTGTGTAGATATTAAACGGATCTTTTGCAGATTCTAAAATGTTGTTTAGTGTATTCGCAATTTCTTCTGGCAAACTTAAATCTTTAATACTTACAGTTGCCTGAGGTTTTGACATTAAGTAATCATTATGATAGTTGTTCCAAACGTCTGCATAACCACAATTTTCGTGATTTGGAAACCAAGGGCCGCCTTCAGTGTAGTGTAACAATAAAGGTGAACCATCTCTGCCTTCAACATACCAATCTACAAGCCAGTTCCATTGTGGGCCAAGCAATCCGATATAATGATCTTTAAGCCAACTAAACCTATGCAAGTATGCTCCAGTAACTTCAGGATCGTTTACTAAATCTTTTGTTACTTGCTTGTTTGCAGGATGGGCACAGTTCCATACAACCATACTGCTCCAGTTTTTACGTGGATAGGCCAACTGTTGTTGTCCGTCCATTTTAACACCTTCTGGTGGAGTGTAGTCATGTTGTACACAACTTACAGCTTTCTTAGGATTGACATCTGCAAGCAGGTCAGCAATGTCTGTGGTAAGAACCATGTCACTATCCATGAAGATAGCAGTGCCTTCAAAGTTATTAAGTTCGGGGACCAAAAAACGTGTGAACGTAAACTCAGTGCTTGCTAGTTTATCAACGTCACGCCAATACAAACCTCTCATACGAAGTTCATCTTGCTTTAGCATAACAATATTAACTGGTATACTTGCGTGTTCGAGGATACTGTGTCGACAAACATCAGCGGCAATTGGTTCTCTACTATCCCAACCTATATAGACTGTTAACATTTTTTCCCTATCTTAATTGTATTTCTTGTTTCCACTGTGATCGTTTGCTTACTGTTTCTCCACAACTACGTTTGCAAACATAGAAAGGATTTTTATCATCCAATCTCTTTTGGTATTCAGTCATAAGTTCACTTGGTGTGTATTGTCTAATATCGAGATGACTTTCTTTTTGTGTAGCATCGTAATACATTTCTGATATATGGCAACAAGGAAATTCTTGTCCTTTATAGTCCACATAAGTTGATTCTTCTATATTTCTTTCACAGTGTATACGATCAATACTTTGGTAATCAACCTCATTTATTTTATTTGCAGGTTTTAAATGGTCAAACTGATATTGGTCCCATCTATCGGTTTCTTTGCTACGAAACCAAGTGAATCCCATAGTGTCTGCTAGTTGTCTGCATTCATCAACTTGATGTTTATTGTGATCAAATACCAACATATCCCAATGAGCACTTGCTCCGGCATCTATGTATGCTTGTGCATTTTCCATAATTTTTTTGAATTGCACACCTACTCTATAGATATGATTTGTGTCTTCTAATCCGTCTATACTAAACACAACATAGTCATATACGCCTGTAAGTAATTTTGCACAATCTGCCCACCATTTAGGATTTCTTATACTGCCATTGGTGTTGATTCCTACAACGATTTTGCTATTAATAGTTTTGATCCATCTAATCTTTTCTAGTAGATTTTTGTCTGCACACGGATCGCCAACTGTTCCACAAAAAAATACTTTTTCTAAATATTCTAAGTGTTGGTTGACATGTTTTTTGTAATCATCTAGACTAAGATCTGCTAAAGAAACAACACAACCTTCGCCAAGAATATTTCTAGCACACATCGGACATGAAGCATTGCATATACTTGTAGGTTCAAAATGTATTATCTTAGTCATGACGCTCGATGTCATCCTCTCTTAACATTTCGCTTGGACCTTTCCACACTTCAACAATATGTGCAGGACTGTCTGAATCATTTACACCTTTATGCCAAACTCCACTTGGAATATCAATTGGATTTGCAGGTACAAGATTCTGTTTATGAGGATCGTCAGGAGTGCTTCTTTGGCTAGTGAGTATATGTGCAGTGCCACTTACAAGATTCCATGTTTCGCTTCTATGTTTATGTCTTTGCATACTCAAACTGCTTTTTGGATTAATCACTAGTTCCTTCACAGCAAAACCATCTCCTATATAAAGTTCTCTATAGTGTCCCCATTCGCGTTCTACTTTGGGTGCTTCCCAATCTTTGAGAATCCAACTAGAACTGTTCTTTTTATTGTCGCCGCCAACACTCTGTGCAAACATCAATCGAGAATTTATTATAGATACTTCAGGAATCATTCCTGTTTTTCTATCTCCACCATTGGCAAATATAATTTTTGCTTTTGGGTTATATTCTAACATGTCTTTGATAAACATAGCAGAACTATTATCAGCATCATACTCTTCATCAAATCCAATTACCTTGTCTACACAACCTAGTGCATCAACTATTGCTCCGCGTTCTTCAACAGGCATAAATGCCTTGCCCTTTTTTCGTCTTAACCAAGCGTCACTGTTGAGTCCTACAATCAATGTGTCTCCAAGTTGTCTCGCTTCTTCAAAATAAGCAATGTGCCCACTGTGTAGTGGATCAAAGCCACCAGTAACCAAAACGATAGTCTTTTGTTCTTCTTCAACCATTTTCTACCTCTTTTGTAAGTTCTTCTTTACGCATCTGCATCCAACTGATAGCAGTGTGGATATGTCCAGTAGCAGTTGGACGTAAACAACTTTGTGCAAACTTGATTTCATCATCAAGTATAAAGATACGTTCCATTTTTTGTTTTTGAGTACGTGTCATTTCGGTGTCTATCATTATATACCTACTTAATTGTAACCTTTGTTTCTTTTTACATTCCATGCAATAGCAGTTTGTAGTCCGCCTGGCTTGTTGTCATTTACAACAATACGTTCACCATGATGTACGCCAAATATTGCTAGATCATAACGCAATCCGTTGTCTCTTATAAACTGTAATGTTTGTTCTTGGATATCTTTTGGTCTTGCAGTCATTATAACTATCATATCATCTTTGGGTATCTGTGCCCACATTTCTTTTACACCAGGTAAAAGTTTATCATTCTCATACGGCGGCTGGTTGACTTCTGCAATAGTACCATCAACATCAATAATCCATGTGTGTCCTAGGTTTTCACTAAGTTCAAAAGGAAATACATCTGCTACTTTTTTAGTAGGATAGTTTGTGTTGTTATAATCAAAGTCTTCTATCATTATTATACTTTCTCTAATATCACTGTATACTTTACAACGTCAATTGTTACATTACCTCGTACAAACGGCTTTGGGCCTTTGATGTTTTCATGTATAATTTTCCAGCCCGGTATTTGTTGGATTTTGTCTTTCCACCACTGTGGATCTTCAATAATAAGATGTGCATTACGTCCGTCACTCAGTCGTTTCTTTGCAGGATGACATGCAATAAAGTGATGCTGGTATTTTGTACCTATTGTGAATAAATTTTCTAGTACACTATCAATTTGTTCTGGTTCAATGTGTTCTAGAACGTCACGACTGTACACCAAGTCAACAGATTTTGGTAGTTCAATTGGATGTGTAATTGGATCATAACTGTGTATGTCCATAGTGTTAGATTTCAAACTATCTAATGGTGTGCCTTTGCCGCAACCAAAATCTAGTATGCTGTTTACTGGATGATCCAAAAGAAAGTCTGTCAGTAACTTTGGTGCACCACTTGCAGTACCAAAGCTCTTAGCCGAATGAAGTTTCTCTAGTTGTAATGTATACTCTGGACTATTCTGCATTCTTGCTCCTTACATAAAGAAAGTCTGCCTTATCGACTTTACTGTGTAAAACATATCCATAACTTTCAAGAAGTTCAAAAGGGTCTGGCATATCTTCAGGTTGTCTGTCCTTGTGTATTCGAACTTTAGCTTCTAGTAGTACCACAGGTGAATTGTTCTTAAAAAACTGTTCGGCTCCTTGTAGCACATATCCTTCATGACTGTCACAATCAATTTTTATAAAATCGATATCTTCAAAGTGATAACTATCGAGATACAAACACTGCACTTCTGTTTGGTCATGAACATATATATCTTTTGGCAATTCTACTTTGTCGCTTACCCAACCTGAGAATGTTGTTTTGCCATTAAGCAACATTTTTGTTTCATTTACATTACTCAGTGCGATATTATATAATTCTGTATTTTTTATATCACGTGCTTTTAAATTTTTTTCACAACAAACATAAGCCATTGGGTGTGGCTCAAAACCAATTACTCGATCAAACAAAGATGCCATATGAACTGTGCTATCTCCTATCCACATACCAACATCAATTGCATTTCTACGATGCGTACACAACTCTGTTGCAATACTAATTGGTCGTTCACAAGGAAAACTATCATCACGCATATAGTCACCAGGACGTCCATTACTTAAAGAACTTGGAGTCCACCAATTTCCATTTTTTGTTATCATTGTTGTTCCATCCACATGTTACTTTTGTCTAACCACGGCAGAAGCAAGTCTCTCTGTCGTAGCATTCCGTATTTGTTTATGCTCTTTACTGCAATTTCTGGTAATAGTTCTGTATCTTCAATGAGATTATACAAATTAGTATTAGCAGGATCCATTGGTTCTACATTGCTTCGATATACAATAGCATACAACCACGGATCGCCAATACCTTTTTTAAAAAATCCACTTTTACAATCCCAACCGTTCACTGCTAACATATAGATTAACATAGGCATGGTAAAATGATACTTGTGATTCATCTGTGCATTATACTCAAGCATATTAAATTCTACGTTTGTAGTTTGCGGCACTGCTATTACCATCATTGCATCTTGCGACGCAACGTGCCACCAGTTAGCCAGTGCTTGGTAAGGATTTGTTAAGTATTGTAATACATCATAGCACCACAATACATCAAAAGGTTTTTTATTTTGATTAAATTTCTGTACGTCTTGTCGTTGAAATGAGATACCTTTATGTTTGACGTTAAGTTTGTTAAGAATATTAACTCCAGTACACCTGATGCCTAATGGAGCATGCGTATCATCGTTTATTTCTGCATCTGCCCACCATTGCAGGTCTAAGGCTTCATTCTGGCATCCTAGATCAACCATGTTACTGATACTTTCCATGAACTCGTTATGTTGATAAAGATCAGTTAAGACATTTTTTAAACTATGTTCATGTGCTAGTTGTTGACTTGTGAAGCTGGAGTATTTCATCTATTAACCTAGTTGTTTGTACTTTATGCGTCTTACTGGCATTTGTATGTATCTGTTCTACTAGAGCCGCATTACTTTCTAGTCTCTTCCAATATTCTCTACGTAGTGCTTTTGTATCTTTGCCAACTAATTTTGTTATTTCTTCTACAACCTTTTTCATCCTTATCCAAGAATCTTGTTCTTGATCGTAACGGTGATCAATAATGTCATCAAATAAATCGAATCCTTGTTCTCGCAATTTCCCTACAAGTCCCGGTACTGCATACCATATAGGAAACTGATACCAACTTAGTGCTTTATAGGACTTTTCTGTAATAAAAATACTGTGCCAGATGTTAGCATCAATTTCATTACTACTTTCTACTACAAGTTGCACTGGTGCTTGATAGAATGTTTCGTGATTGTGTATGAAATTTGTTGGGTAAGGAGATTCGACTAAGTCTACTACAATTGGGTATGCATAAGGTTTTATTATATCTCTAAAGTGTTGAGGGTCTGTTCCAGGATTTGTTCCTAGTGTCATTATCATCTGTTTTGCGTCAAACTGTTGAAGTAATTTTTTTGCTAAATGGCATCTACTTTCACTTGCACGACGCATTAATACTGTGAAATCTGAAGTCATTGGCATATTTAACCAGTCTACATTTTGTTTTTTTAAACCTTTGTACCAATGACCAAGGTAAATCATTCGGTCTGTTAGACAAATTGCAGGATACGGCAACTTGTCTACGTCTTCGTATGCAATAAACACCGCTCCAAAACGGGTCTCAGGAAGTCCGTGCTTTAATAACAGTATACGAAAGTGTTCAATGTCCTCTGCACTGTATCCTTCCCAACCGGCATTGACAATCCAAGAATAACTTTTTATATCTTCAGTACTAAGTCCAGCACTTGATAGATCATCTAAGAGATACTCTAGTATATCGTCATCACGCAATCGTTGTGTTAATACACCTTTCCAAATGTCATACCAAATTATATCATCAACAATTCGTATTCTATGAGATTCGGGTGTCATACTTGTACATCTTCCATACCAGCTGTACGCAGTCTTACTATGTGTCCTAGTTGCCACTGCTTAGTATCCAAGCCTTTCATAATGCCTAGATACTTGTTACGCAGAAGTGCAACTTCATTGATTAGTGTTTCAAAGTCAATTACTTCATCTTCACCATCTACATATTTTTCTGCATCACGACTGCTCAATGCACGAGCATAGCCTTCCAAGTACTTTTGAAAGTGTTTACGTCTTATTTTACGTAACTTTATGTTTAGAAAATTTAGTACTGCTTCAATTTCTTGTAGTTGATTGAATCGATGCTCTGTAAGTCCAGGC
>Ga0181419_1000617_pt1 | contig 12561 bp, 11 predicted proteins | sample 42SPOviralmetaG_FD_130144 | JGI IMG/M metagenome (GOLD analysis project Ga0181419, IMG submission 130144) | Marine viral communities from the oligotrophic San Pedro Time Series (SPOT) site, San Pedro Channel, CA, USA - 42 SPOT_SRF_2013-04-24 | ecosystem: Environmental > Aquatic > Marine > Strait...
ATCAAGAACCAAAACACTATACTCTCTATCTTCTTTTGGGACATCCATTATCATATCATGTATTCCATGAATCAACTCCTCTGAAAACTCGGCACTGACTAAATCAAAATTATCTACCATAACTTTTGCTGTTAGGTCATTATGTGCTGTTGGACTTACAAAATATGTGCCACCTTTAAATACATCTTTCAATAGGTTTTCGTGGTAAAAAAGATTAACTAAAAAATTTGTCTTGCCACTGCCTGGAGGAGCTGCCATCATTAAACAACCGCCACCCACTTTTAATAGATTTTCTAGTGGTTCAGGTAAATCATCTTTTTCTAATCTGTTGAGTTCTTCCTCTCGTCTTACACCATAAATTTTATAAGATTTCTTTTCTTTCTGCTCTTTAATTTTTCCTACTTTTTTAGGCATCTTATATAATAATAACAGATATATTATTGACCACCAAAACCGAATAAACTTTGATAAGGATCATTCCTATTATTATGTTGCTGTTGCTGTGGTTGTGGTTGTTGTTGCATATATTGTGGCTGGTAATTCTGTTGTGCCATTGGACTATATTGTGGATACATTGGTTTATTTGGTATATGGACTTTAGCTGTGGGTTTCATTGCTTTTTTCTTTTCAATATAACTATCAATAGTTTTTGTCATTAGACCTACTAGTTTTTCTTCAGACCATCCTGAATTTGCTTTAGCATCATTCATCATTTTTGCTTTCATTGCTATCATAGCATCTTCTTCCAATCTTTTTGCCACTTTTGCTTCCATCTTTTCTTTCTTTAGTAATTTTTCACTTTCTTTTTGGACCTTCTTTGCTTCTGATAAAGCCCTTCGTCTTTCCAGTGACTTTTCCCTTGCAATCTTTAGTTTTTCTTTCTGAAGATCTGACATAGGTTTCCTTTTCTTTTTTGGTTTTGTTTCCTTTATAAAGATTTCATCTTGTGGTTTCTCATCTTTTTCTTCTATTGGTTCATCAACCGACACTGGTTTCTCTTCTGCCACTTCTGCCACTTCTGCCACTTCTGCCACTTGCAACTCGACTTTTGGTTCTTCTTCCACTTTAAAATCAGGTAATATAGTATTAGACATATTATATAAATACACAAAGAAATTAATAATGTTTTTTGTATTTATAAATATATTTTGTAATTAATATAGAATGGATAAAGCTGTAGCTACCATGGTTGACCTCCTTTATAAAAATAAACAGACTATGCCTGATAATGACTACATATCTCTTATGGATAATCTTAAGACTATATCACAATACAGACCTAAAATCTTTAATAAAAAGCATGTGGTTAGATATAAATTAAAAACTGAAATATGTTTTATTGAGGACCTATCCCAATATGAAGAAATAAAGAAAGATGTTTATAATGGACAATCAATGGTATATATGGAAAGTGAAGATGAATTTAATGAAGACTATGAAAGAATGAAAACAATAGATACTCATGCACATTATTATTGTTATAGTAGTGAAATTATTGATACAGATATAAATACATTCCATGAAACTCTAAGATTAATAGGAGAAGCTAAAAAACATACTCTAGATTACTATTTAAATCCCCAAGTAATGCAAGAACATCAAAGGGAAGTCCAGGAATATTACTATGACTATAAGAACACTTGGGATAAATGGATTAGAATTTTAAATGATGTGGCATACGAAGTAGTTGATATTGAATATATAGGAATTACTAATTAAATATGAAGAATTGTGGAATTAATTTTTTTTTGATCTTAGACTATAGGTTTTAAGTTCTATATCTTTCTTTATCTCATCTTTTATTTTATGTATTTGTTTATCTTCTGGTCTAACTAATACATGTTCCAATACATTATTTACCCTATCACCATAAAGATTTAATAAATGTTTAATCCTTCTGCAATCGGCACAGTAATAAGACCAGTAAGCAACTCGCTCTTTCTTCTCACATAAATAACAACTACCCATTATATATTATAGTAGTATATATTTATTTTAATAATTATTTTAAATGTTAAGATTATATAAAAACATAAAACATAAAATAAAATTTATGCCTTGTAATAATTGTATTGGTAAAATTGTATTTTGGTTGAGAATTGCCATAGTGAGCATATAATACAATATGTCATTACATTCATTACAAGTTATAATTATTTTTTTATATTTTATATTTTTATATAATCTTAAAGATTATATATTATTATATTATAATATGGTTAAGCATATAGATTTAAAGAGAAAGAAGGAGACACTACTAACAAAAATTACAGCAATTAATAACAAAAGAAATAGAGCAATGGTAGAACATAAGATTTTATTAGAAAGACTACAAGAAAAACTAGATAGTTATAATACCGAAATTGAAAACATTGATAAACATTTAATAGAAGAAGTTGAGTGCTGTGGTATAAAATTTATTAGCAAAACAGATTTAGAAAAGCATAAAAAAACTGAGTTACATAGAAGACAAAATGAGAAATGGATATTTTGCACTATATGTAGAAAGTTTTTTTATGGAAATACAAAAGAAGAATATAAAAAATTATCTACAGTTGATAAAATGAAAACTGACTATTATAAACATTTAAATGATTGTATTTATTGTCCCCATTGCGATGAAGAGTTTACATCACATGTAACAAAATTACAACATGTTTGTGAACCAGTTGATAATACTCCTAATGAAATAGCTAAAGAATCTACCTATGATACCTACAATGAAGAAATAGATATTGACAATTATTTTGATTATTATTTATTGGATGGTCTAAGCAGGGATCAAGCATTGGATTTAGAAACATATATGAAAAGTTTACCAGAGGGTGATTATAGTATTACAGAAATAACCGATGAAGGTTTATACTATGTTATATATGAAACATCTGATAATATGAAAGTAGAAGTGGTGCGGTTTAAGGTTTCTACAAGAGATGAAGATTATAACAAATCTATAAATTTTATTTATAACAATAATTTAGTAAAAATAATATAATTAAAATATAGTAAAATTTTATGGATTGTAAAATTGCAATTCCAAGTTTAAGCAGAGCTAATATATTAGTTGATAGAACTTTAAAATTAATATTAAAATATGGCATAGAACCCAGCAACATATATGTCTTCATAATACCCAGTGAGTATGAAGAATATAGAAAAGCAATATCCGATAAAAATATTAATATAATTACTGGACTTAAGGGAATATCGGAACAGCGTGGATTTATAAGTAATTTCTTTGATGAAGGACAGTTTATCCTAACACTTGATGATGATATTAGAAAAATAAGTGAATTAGATAATAATACACTCACACCATTATTTAGTCTAAAAAGTCTTAATGAACGAGTATATGATTTAATTGAAGAAGGTGGCACATGTGGGATATATCCATGCAATAATCCTTTCTTTATGAAATGCTATATTAGTAAAAATCTTAAGTTTGTTATTGGTTGTATGAGGTGGTTTATTAATAATAGGAATATAGAAACATCAAGACAATTTAAACTATTAGAAGACTATGAAATTAGTTTAAAATACTTTGTAGATTATGGCAAAATACATAGATTAAATCATATATGTGTTGATCATGATTACAATGGAAAATTAGCTGGTGGTTTAGCGAGTGTAGCTGACAGGTCATATCAAGAAAAGAAAAAAGAAGTAGAGAAATTTTATAAGAAATATAAAGACTACTGTAGTATAAACCAAAGGAAATTAAAAACTGGTGATAAGATTGATATAAAGTTTAGGAAAATGCGACAAGTCCAATTTAAAGAAATATAATGTAGTATAATATTATAATGGTTGTTACAATTACATGTTTATGGGTGCAGTCAGAATTAGACGATATGTCAGAGAAATGTATTAGAAGTTGGCTTAAACAAGGTTATGATGTTGATCTTTATACTTATAGTAAAAGTTTTACAAATAATATTTCTACAAGATTACATATTAAAAATGCAAGGGATATCTATGATCCTGGTGAAATAAACGAACCATATACACACCTTGCAGATGAATGGAGATTTACTTTATTTAAACAAAATAAAATAGAAAAGGAAAGAATAATTTACATGGATACTGATATATTATTATTAAAACCTATACCAACACATAGTAATTATGTTAGTAGTCAATATACCCAACAGACAGGTGCTTTTAAATGCAAAACAAAAATTTTAGCAAATATTGGAGTCATGTGCATGGATGGTTGTGAAAATATTGACTATGATAAAATATTAAATTGTAAAGGGAAAAAGACTACATATCAAAGTAAATATTTAAAAGAATATGAAAAACAATTAAAACTACTACCTGATATAGTATTAGACCCAACTTGTTTCTGTCCTATACACTGGGCTTGGGTTAAAGACCTATACGCCCAGAGAACCTTTCTTAAACAAAGAAAATATGGAATACTACAATTTAGTTTAGACGATATTCTCAATGAATCAGATATTTATGGGGTGCATCTATGGAGAGCATTAAAGAAAGGTAAAAATATTGGAATGACAACTGATAGTATTTACCATCAATTATTAAATCATTTAGAATTATAATTATATTAGAATATTTATATGAGCTTCAAAGAGTTTTTTAGGATGATTTTTAATTATAAGGCAAATAAACACGAATGTTTCTCGGGTCACCCACATTATAGATTATTGGACTAACTATGTTATCTAGTCTTCTTCTTCTTCTTCTTCTTGTATTGTTGCTGGATATCCAGTATAATAATATCTGTTTGGGTCAACTGGTGGTGCTGTCCTTGCTAATGCTAGTGGCGGACTATAAAACGGTTGCATTGGTCTATTCATATTTGCTATAGTTTGTTTTAATTGTAATTCACCTTGTTGAGGTGTTAGATTTTTTAAATAATTGTATCTAGTTATCAGATATATTATACTTGAATAAGGTGATAGATTTGTCGGTGTCTGAAGATTACTTGTATATATTTTTGTTCTTATGGATGTTATAGTTGTATCTTCTTCTATAAGATAACTTACTGCCGATCCCCCCAAATCAAAACTAAAACCAAAAGCTTGGAAGTTTCTTGCACATATACCCATAATAGGAAGTTTACCGCCATTCTGATTACCATGAAATTGTTTAAAAGGAAAGGTAGAACCAATAAAGAAATATGGATCATTGCCTTTGAGTGGGGCATTCTTTGCAAAAAAGTCATCAGTATCTACTTGGACCATAAATTGTGTGACCGGTGCTATTGTAAGGCATTTACTTGCTATTGGATTACTGGCATTGATTGCGGTTGTAACTTTAGCACCTACTCGTATTGCTGAACCGCTTTGTGTTAAATAATCTCTGTATAAAAATATATCAACTACATCATTAAAACTATTATCAAATTCTAAAACCTGATTCAATGTATATCCAAGTATATTTAGAAATGTGGTATTTTTAAATATTCTTTCTTGTGTTGTTATTAAATCATATTGGTAGTCATTACCTATACTTGGTGTTCCCCAGTTTTGCTGTGTAAATAAATCACCATTTAAATTATTAATATAAATACCACTTAATTGACTAATGATTGTTCCATTTGGTCTACTATTCATTATTGCACTTGGTATAGCATCACCTATACCAAAATCCTCTTTGGCATCTGTGCCATTTGTTTCAGGTTTATGTGGTCGAACAGGTGTATATAAATTATTAAAAGAATATCTATTAGCACCCTCCTCCCAACTAAATGTAAAGTTATTGGCACCACAAAATACCCTCGCAGAACCTCCAGCAGGGAATACATTTCTAGTAAATCTTGTTCTATAACTATATGTTGACATTGTAGAATTAGTTTCAGGAAAACTATCAGATGTATTAGAAAAGGTAAAATCTCTTAACATTTCATAAGAACCAGCAAATCTTGTTCTTTTATTGTGCCAGTATGGCGGTGGATTAGTAGCTGATATTATTGGGGCATCTTGTATAAAATCTAACTGGGTATTCAGTGAGCCACCTCTTAACCTCATCAATGATATTTCTTTATAAAGTGATGCATTTTCTTTATCCATACTTGGGATAGTATACATTTTAAAATGTTTACCAAGAATTGTTGGGTATTGTGTTGAGTGATCAGTTAATTTTCTAATATAGGTATCAGCTGTAGTTTCAGTAGGTAATAATTCAGGCCAGTAATATGTTATATTAGTAGCATCAAGGGGTTCATAGGTTAATAATTCATCTGTAATATCTTTTGTAGATGCTGTTAAACCAAGAGAACTGGCATTTGTGGATGTTATTGGGGCAAAGGCATAATTTACATCAGGGATATATGTATTAACAAAATTACCATTTAATATCGATGGTTGACTTGTTAAGGCTCTTTCTTTATTACCTTCAGTTGTAGGTAGACTATAAGTTCCATTAGCATTTTTTATACCAAATCTTTGAGCAAATTCCTGTGTATTATAATGTAATTGGTCATTAATTCTTTCTGCCAGTTGTGATTCTGTATAAAAACCACTATCTACTTTTAATTTAACAAATTGTTCTTTTATCATGACATGGTCACCTGCCCAAGCATTACCATTTATACCTACAGCATTAGGCATATATGATGGACCACTTGATACAATAATTGCTGTGCCTTGTGGGACATCTGCAAAAAATCTGCCTGTGCCTCCAGTGACACTTCCTATTGTAATTGTAAAGAATAGACCATTATCTGCAACATTATTTATCCGACTTACATTATGGTATTGACAGTCATTCACCCCAACAATTCTTATAAAATTACCAACAACAGGTGTATAGGGTGTATTGTCATCAGATCTTAAAAGTGTTGCTTTGGTTATTTCAATAGTATTATTACTAACAACTATATTTGTATTTGCATGACAAAAACCATTGGTTATAAGAGATGTAGAACCAAGTTTAGTATCACCTGTTTCTTTCTGTTGGAAATAAATACTATTTATTGTTGTATTATATCCACCCCAAACACCGGGCAGTCCTCTACTTCCTAATTCAATACTAGGAGCTAAACCGCCATTAGCTCCTGAACCATCGTAATGTGCTTCACCTGTAGTTGTATTAAAATATCTAGGCATAAAATCCGTTGTGCTTAATTTTATATGTTGTTGTTGTCCTGAATTACCTGATAGTGTAAAGGTATCATTAATAGTCTGTCCAGGTGTGCCTATTGCTGTTCCATTTTCTCCACTGCTATTACGGTAGTTAATATTAAGTGGTCTGCCACACATAGCATAACCAAATCTATTATCTTCTACAAAAGGTGGTGTTTTAGCTTGATCACCACTCACACCACCACCTCTTGGGAATATTGTTGCTGTTGCCCCTGGACTAGTTCCTACATCAATCTTAGATGTATCATAACTATTTCCTTTATAATGTCTTGTTGTATAACTGCTATGAGTTTGCTGGAAAGCATAATCAAACCATATTCTTGGTTGTGTAGCATTATCTGTTGTATCCCAGTAATCAGCAATATTAGTATATCTACCTTTAGCAATATCTAACATAGTTTCTTTTTTACAAATTATATAAGCACCGAAACAAACAGGCACAGAACCCATTTCCATAAGCTCAGCAGTCCTAAAAAAAGATGTGCTAGGTATATTACCTAGAGCAACAGTTAGTCTAATATCATTTATTTTACTTTTAGCAACTAGAGATGTTTCTATACCAGCAACTCTACCCCATTCTAATAAATGATTTGCTCTATATCTGTCAACATTAGAAGCTGTTGAATTATATCTTAGATAACCAGTATGAGAGCCATTCCATAAAAAGGATAGACCTTGATTTTGACCCAGTCCCATCTCATTAAAAGAAGCATTAAGACCGGTCCCACCTTGCTCAAATTGTGTTCTAAAATTTGGTCCATTTACTGGTTCATTTAATAAATAATTATTTCTTGTTGGTGTGCTTGACATGATACCTGTTTTGTAACCATCTCCTGTTACATTACCAGTATCTACTGGATATGTTCTACCTTGTGTTATTTGGTTATAAGCCCCATTAATATTATTAAGTGATGGATTGTAGTTGGCATTTGTTTCTGTTGTGCCACTGCCATGTATTTTTTTAAAACAATTTAAATTAAATCCACCTGTTTCTGTAGCATAGGTATCTGCTCTTGTAAGATTATTAATAGGAAAATTTTTAATAATAGGTTTATCAGATAGTGTAGCAGGATTAACAAAATCACTAACCATTATTTCCCAACAGGGTTCAGATTTACCCATAATATTATGTAAAATTGGTCTTGTTGCTATAATAGTCCCTATAACTGATTCAACACCCCCAGCTAAATTTGGTATACCAGTATATCCACTTGTCCCAGCATATCTATATGGACCACCACCACTCACTGTGCCATCATAGTTTGCATTGGGTGTTCCAAGAGCATCCCAAGTATTTTCCCAGTAGGCATTGCCTTCAGCATCATACCATCCACTGCTCTGTGCTATATTAACTGTAGCAATACACATACCAACTTTAGGCATACCGTTTAACATACCTATACCAGTTTGGGGAGGATCATCAACTAAATCATCTAATCGTCTAAAATGTTCTGAACCACCAGTCCCTTTTGGGTCTGCTGTAGGATTAAAATTGGTAAATCTTCTAAATACAGGTAGAATAAGTTTTTTAACCATATTACCAATATACATCTCACAATTTGCCTTACCTTGTGCAAAATTACTATAATCTAGTTTTACTTTATTTTTATCAGTAAATAGTATATCTGTTTTAATATTTGTGCCAAATACTTCGGCACTATCACCTACCATCTGTGTTCTTGGTCCAGCACCTGGGTTATTAGTAGAATTAATAGACCAGTAATTGAGAGGGTTTCCATAATAATCTCCGCCTCTTTCATGTGTAGTAACTGGGTCACTATATGCCGTTTCATCATATTTTAATGTTTTGCCATCGTTAAATGATGCTTCCGCAATTTCAGCATCCTCACTGGGAAAAGATTTCTGTGCCCCAACACTAAAATCCGCTTGGTGATATATATCAGTAGTGCCTGTAACAGTATCTTCTACACCATTTTGTGTTGTAACTCTACACGGTGGTTCTATTCCGAAGGAATCAGTTGAATAAGCGATATCACCTATATCACTTAAATCCTGTAGTGTTCCTTCAGCAGTTGTATCTAGTGTATCAATAGTATCAGCTACTATAAAAGGACTATATGCTATGTTTAGTTCCATATCTTGTTCTACTTCTATTTCTTCACTTGTGCTACCCTGATGGACAAAAGAACCCAAAAGTCTAACTTGGTCTCCCTTCTTTAGTTCAATACCTTCTGAAAAATTATTTTCCCATTCACTAAAATCATCACCATAATTTATACTAGCATTTTGTCTGCTACACTCATAACTAAACTGGGTGTAATTAGTTCCACTCATTGTATTACAATAATACAATATTAAAAATATAAATAAAAAACCATAAGTGCTCTAGGCATCGCTAGTATCGACCCCGAGTGGTCTAATAACAAGACTACGGCGGTAGACAATGTAGAAATCTAAGTCAACTTGGGCAAAATGCTGACCATTAGTTCCACCAACAGCTGCGACTGCAAGACGATTGTAATTAAATTCAATAGGACTTGACCCAATCCTTGTGCCATTACCCATTGCACTGCCAAGAGAATTGTATTTATCAAGGTTAAGACCAATGTAGTTGCAAGAACCTGCAAGATACATTTTACTGCGACCCTGGTTGATGGTCTGTGCCACCTGAGTGCCAGATGCGTAGTCAGCATCTAACAAGATCTGAGTTTTATTGGCATTGTAATTTGTTGTATCATAATAGACATTTGGTATTCTGAAGTTTTCTTTACACTGAGATAAGTAGTCATGAGCAATAGCTGGATTACTGACATCTTTATCATAGACCCTGTTGTTATTAATAAAAAAGTTATATGATTCACCTGGGATTTGCTGGGACTTGAACTGATTGGTTAATACATTACGGTGGGTTTTTATGCCATTAAAATCTACATTAAGTTCAGCAACACCTGTGGGAGAAAACTGGTCATAGTTTTTGGCAACATATATTTTCTTAACTTCTTTCATTGCCATACCAAGAATATGGTTAGATGTAACTTGTCCCTGAGCAATAGCGGTAGGGTTTACTCCACGAGTGTATAGAACTTCAGAGAAGTTAATGCGAAGTCCACCCGGTGAGTTAATACTATCTACAATTTTCTGTTGTTCTTCCTGTGGGTAATGAATGTAATCAAGGAGCATAGTAGGGGTGTCCATTGTAACAGTTCCTCTCTGTGCTACAGTTGGAGCGGTGTTGGCGGCTGCTCCAGGGATTGGTGGGATAGTGGCATCAATAACAACATTATCAGTCCTGGCACCAGCGGCAACATTGGGATCACCACAAGGGTTCCACTGGATTACAATTTCAATCTGTGCCATACCCATTGTTGGCAAATCGTTTTCATCAAAGATTTCAAATAGGTCACCAAGTCTGACTATAATTTCAGGTGATTGTAAATTAACATTGGATAGACATTTTGAGATCTGCAACTGATGGTTGTTAACACCACCTGAGTTATAAGATTTACCAAGACCAGCAACTTGGTCACATTCAGGGTTATATAACTGCTGGAAAGCAAGATTTTGGCGACCTGTAGCAATTTTAGCATTTGCTACATTGAGTTCAACATCGTGGGAGGAGCAATGACGAGCATCAAGAATTCCAACTTTTTTCTCGTGTTCCTGGAAGTTCTGTTTAATATTCATGTAGTGAGCTGCCCTCTGACTTTGGGAGATAATAGAACCACCACATTTTGCGGTTATTGTATCAATGCAACCTGCACCACCTGTAGCAAAGTTATAACCAACAACATTATTATTTTCATTAGATGTAAGCTGAAATCTGATAAGGGCATCTCTGGCTCTAAGTATCCCCTTCGCAGGAAGTATCCATGAGGTAGTTCCGCCAGTTGCCGAGTTATAACTATGCGAAACTGGTTCAAGGATAGTTGATTCAATATCCACATCCATTTGACGTGATAAAGGTTGGTTCATTAAGACATCGGGGGCTGCGACTGGAGTAGACGTTAAGGTTGCTTCAGACATTTATAATAATAACAAATATATAAAATTGAAGTTGAATTTAAATTAATGAAATGGTATTAATGAAATGGTAATTAACAATTATTAAAACTAGTTTCATCACCATCATCATCAACAATAATTTTTACATTTTCATCTAATGCTTTAGTATAATGGGTTGATTCATCAGCATCACCATCAAGACCTTTAACATTTTTATGCCTAGATTTAAGTTCTTCATATTCTTTTTCTTCTACACCATTAACTACAAGTAGTCTAGTATAACTTTCTCTCATACCATTAAAATATTCAGTAAGATCATTTAACATTTCAAGACGACCTACAATAATGCATTTATCCCTTTCGTCTTTAAGATGTTCCCACTGGTCTTTTTTATATTTCATTAAATCAAATTGCGACATTCTATAATAGTAGTCAATATTTTTTTTTTAAAGTTTTTCACTCAAAATTAATTACAAATGTTTTTTGTTTTTTTGCTTCCTGTATAGGCATATTTGCAATCTTTTTAGTGTGTCCATATTTACTAATAGCTATATCATTATAATTACTAATATCAGAAATCATATTTTTAAAACATGATACATGGTATTTTCTTTTTTCCCAATCTTTATTTTTATATAATGGTCTTAATTTACGACCACATATACCACATAGTCCCATATCATCATTATAAGTTCCTGATGGCATTCTTATAATAATACAACAAAAAAATATTATTATAGTAGCGAATAGGTGTTATGAAAAAATACAAGTGAATATCTTGTGCCTTTAAAAGGTTCTACATAGTGATAATATTTACTACCATCAAATTTAATTGGTTTCTTTTTACCATTATATTTTCTTATACCACTTGGCATTTCAACACAAGTAAGACCTCCAGTATAATCACCAAAACAACATAATATAGATTTAGTTTTATTACTGCTATCTATATGTCTGGGACAAGGAAAGTTTTTATTCATCTGCACTGAACCATAATCAAAATCAGGAAAGTGGAAATCTCGAAATTCATCAAAGATCTCTTTTAATTCAGGATGTTTAACCATAATTTTTGTCATATACATGCCACTACTGGCATCTTTTTGTCTCATTACACCTGGTTTTAGATAACCACGCCAAGTTAATCCATATAACATAGAACCACCTTGTCCTTTTGGTGGGTGTTTGATACCTTTTGATGTTAGCATCTTTCTTCTTGTAGAACCACTATAAAAATCAATATTATCTAGTATATCTGTCATTAACATAATATCTATCTCATAATCTCCTGAGAACATATAGTATATTACATAGGTTTAAATTTTCCATTTACTTCGTGGAACTTTTTACTATCGCACATAACATAACTGCGGCTTAGTTTTTCTGCTCTGGTTTCCTTCTTTACTTTTTTTAATTTGCCATCTTGCTTAACATCGAATACACTATCCATATCTAATTTCTTTTTTGGTTTACCAGCATTAAAATTTTTAAT
>Ga0181419_1000619_pt1 | contig 12521 bp, 10 predicted proteins | sample 42SPOviralmetaG_FD_130144 | JGI IMG/M metagenome (GOLD analysis project Ga0181419, IMG submission 130144) | Marine viral communities from the oligotrophic San Pedro Time Series (SPOT) site, San Pedro Channel, CA, USA - 42 SPOT_SRF_2013-04-24 | ecosystem: Environmental > Aquatic > Marine > Strait...
CGGGCTTCCCGCTCAGCTTTAAGGGCCTTCAGAAGGTTCTCTGCTTCCGAGCGAGGCATCATGTCATTGCCTGCTGGAGCGGTCGGAGGAGTAACTTCCGTCTCGGGAGTCATGTTCTCTTCGTTCATGTTGTAGCTCAGGGATCACCCCTGAAAGAATGTTACGCAAGTATTATTCCAAAGCCTATACTTTCCACTTTTTGAGCGGGCAAAGCATGTCAGGATTCCCCGCAATCCATGTCTTAGCTTCCATGAAGCAGCCGCACTCGGCGCATCTCTTTGAAGCTTCGATAAAACTAGGACACTGGCGGCATGTTTCCATGCGTTCTTCTCTGACCTGACTGACGACTTTTCCGTTCAAGAGGGCCTGCCTGCCTGCGTTTACTAGACCTCCTGCCATTTCCCTCATCCCAGGCTTAACTTCCGTCGCGTGTTGAACCCTGTCAACCTTTTGCTGATCCACCCTGGCTTCTGCCATCATTTTATCATGACGCTTTTGAGGCCAAGCAGAGACGGGCCCCGTAGGTAGAACACCTGCACTGCGAAAATCTTCAGGAGTAAAAGCCATTGCCTTCGCTTAACTGGACTAGAGTACCTAGAGCGCTGCTATGCGAGATTGGAAGTCAGCAAAGTCGGAAGAAGCTGCAACCACAGACTTTAACGAAGACAAGGAGAAAGTAACACCTGAAGAGGGACCAGTAACCCCAGGGTAAGCGGTTACGAGAACGTTGGCATTATCAATGAGCACTCCGTCGGACGTCCTGGCTGACACGTATATAGAGTCGGCTGTCGGAAAATCATTGTTAAAGTAGACCGTACCAGGCGTTGCAAGCACAAAATCACCTGCCTCGATGTACGCCTCGGAAAGAACCCCTGAGCCTGGCGCAGGATCAGCGTCAAAGAGGCGTCCCGTGTCGGCTGACCGAGCGGCTGCTGTTGGGTAAAGAGTGATCCATGCGTCAACATCGCACCCAATCTCGACCAAGATTCCAGTCTTACCGATCGCGCTGAAAGAGGCATGGCCCGCAGCGGTAACTGCGCTGTCAACCACCATATCGGAAGCTCCACCACCACCACCTCCGCTGGCGTCCATAGGCATCCAGTGCCCCATGCTCTCGTGCCAGGTTAATACCTGTCCATCCGTGGGTATGTGACCCTCAGAAGAAGTGTCGACGTCTGCAAGAGAGTCAATACTCTCAGCGCTAAGGTCAACATCGCTAACGGTGCCAGGGGCCCAGAGACCAGTAGCTGAGTAAAAGACCAGGCCTTCGCCGTCCTGTGGCACTATGCTGGTCGTATCAACGTCAGACAAGGCATCAATACTTTGACCACTTAAATCCACGTCAGCTACAGTCCCAGGAATCCAGGTATCCGCAACCACATTGTAGATCAATGTCTCCCCTCCTGTTGGAGGAATGGTGACAAGATCCACATCAGAAAGATCCCCCAGAGCAGGAGTCGAAGCCTGCGTTACCCAGGTCAGATTCCCTGTCCCGTCAGTCGCCAAGACGTCACCGACATCGCCGTCAGCTCCAGGCAAGTAATAAACAACACTTTCGCTTACCACTTGAGGCATCTTGAGTGAGATGTACTCACCCGTACCCACGTCAGCCCCCGAGTCTCCGGTCTCAAAGCGAAGCTCAGGGCGGTTGTCAGTAGTGGAAGGACGGCCAGAGAGCCTGACAATGTTGACGTCAGCACGGAGAGTAACGCCCCTGCCTCTCTCTACATACACAGCAGACCCCGAGTTATCGATGTCACGGAGAAAGGTCATCCCCAGTCCGTACTCGACGTCATAGGTTACTTGCTGTGTATAGCCTGAGCCGCTGAGAGGACTGTCAAAATTAAGCGTCCCCATCTTGTCGATAGTCAGCACTCCTGGCTCAATACCTGGCTGGTAGTAAGTGACATCGAGCAACTCACCAATCCGGCTCATCGAGATGTTGGCTGGCGGGCCGAACTCGTTAACCCAGAAACCGCTTCTGTAAATCAGGCTTTGCCCCTCCTGTGCATTGCTAACATTGAAGTCGGAAAGGGAATTTGATTCCAGTCCTTCGGTATTGGTGATATAGCCTGCGTCATTGTTCCAGTGACTTACTCCAACGTCCGCAGTGAGCTGAGATATGTTCGTAGGCGCACCTGAGATATCGTCATAGTCAAGCAGCTTCACTTCGTAGGTAGAGTTGCTGTCGTTGTAAACGGGGACAGCCCCCGAGGTCAGGTCAACCTCCGTAACGTTACCCAGTTGCGCGAGGAATCCGTTCGTGATGTCAACAGGAGGGGGATTGACAGCAGTCCAGTCCTCTCCGTCCCAGCTCAATACATCACCAGCCTGAAGGGAAGACGTCGTGTAAAACACATCATCAAGATCTCTTAACTCAATATCAACCGACAGATCCGAGACAGCGAGGGGCCTGTTCTCAAGATCAGCATAGTCAAGCTTGACAACTTCCCAGCCGATGGCAACAGGAATTGAGCCAGAATCTTCTGGATCATCTGATTCAAGTATTTCCGCGTTATACCTCATAACCTGTCCCTCTGAAGGAGGGCCTTCGTAAGGCTGGGTACTCAGTTGGCCAAGAGTTAGGATCCGCGAAACCCACTTGGACGTCAATGCGTCATAGATAAGATAGCTTTCGTTGCTGATGACAGCAGGAAATTCGACGTCGCCTAGGTCCCCTAGTGAATTCCCCTCGAGACTATAGGGCGGAGCAGGTGCGTTCACCCACTCCTGCGCCGTTGCATCAAACACCAGGACCGAAGACTCGGGGATTTCGGAGTAAGCGTCAAGGTTGACGTCAGTCAGCCCAGATAGTTCTGGAACCGACGCGGATACTACGTTATTATTGGCGTCTAAGGCAAACAAATTAACCGTACCGTCTTCGCGACTTATAACCAATTCGCCAGGGACGATAGAGCTGCCGCCGTCTGCTGCGATCTCCAAGGCAACCGCACTGTCTCCGTCAGTAGAGCTTTTGAGGACAATCCTTTCTGGAAAGACGGCCATTAGAAATTGTCAACTGGGCTAGGATTCCGACAGCCCATCAGGTCATCCAATCAGGCCTATTCGGCGGGAAGTTATCTTCGTCGATCACATACCAATCAGTCATCTCGGAGAACTGATAGTAGTCAGCTGGCCATTGCGAGATCGGCACTCTGTATGTACGAGGACGCGGCGTTAGCTTATCTATTCTGGTTTCGAGGGTCTCAACGATATATGTGTAAGTGGCAGGGTTTTGGCCCCCACCCCTAGAGGCCATGCTCCTCTCTGTGACGTTGTAGGGTCTGGTGAACGTTGCCATGACCCTATATTGGATGATTTTTCCGGAGTAATCATCAACAATCTCAACAATACGCTGCCAACTTGCGGCTCCGATTTGCTTTTCCGAATATGGCACATTGTCCGGGTCATCGTTACCACAACTAATAGTATTTGTGACTGAACCGTTTGCCGCGTGAGTAAAAACCCCGTCAGACCATATAGCACCATTCGAGGACTCTGTATCCGGCCAGATAGTGTCGTTGCCCTGGTTGTAGTACTCATTGTCGGGATAGCCACAGAAAGGGTCACTTGGCTTACAGTTGTTCGTGATGCCGTATCCTTGGTAATCCCGATGCAGAGGATAGTTATTGCAGGGGGTGTAGTTCCACCAGTAACTGCCTGGCTCCTCCCCGTTACAATCAACGCATCGCCAATCTATTATGGTGTATCTCCATCCGTAGGGAATGTACCATGCGCCGTTAGGATCATAGAAGATGTCTCCGCACTGAGGATCTCGAACGCATGAGCCATTCTCGCAGACCTCGCACTCACCGCAAGCCTTGTATAGAGGAGAGCCTGGAGAAGCAGCACAACCGCAATCAGACTTGGTGTCGCAAGCACTAAGGAAATAAGTAGTAGCGCCTGTATCGGCGTTCTGAATGAACCCATTCTGACTACAGAGCTTGCCCTCTGGGCAGGCAGGGTACCCGCCAGTTCCTTTAAGAGTCACGCAAGTGCCTTTGCATTGGTTCTCATCCTCGCATGGGAAAGTCTCCTCACAAAAGGTTCTAATCTTCTCAGCAGTCGGCTCCCAGCATCCTCCACTCGTGCTAGTACAGGGGTTGAATGACCCTGTCGCTTCGTACCTGGTTTGCGACTTATCGCAGGGGCAGGTGAAGAATTGATTGCACTCAGCTACGCATCCGGTACAGGTTTCATTGCAGTCCCCCGTGTCGGAATCGCAATCAAAGCAAGGTCCTTCCTTGTCCTTGCAAATACCAGGCCAGCAATAGCAAGGAGCAAAAGCTTCCGAGATAGGGCGGCAAATCTTGCCTTCGGCGCACTCGTTGCAAGAGTTGCAAATCTGGCTAGTCTCGTAACCACTCAGAAGATCACCGGTAGCTTTGTACCAAAAGTCAGCATACTGATCGCACTCATAGCTAAGTGGCTCACACTGCTCCTTCCAAACTTGACGAGTAATGGGCTCAAGCGTTTCAGGATCTGTTCCAATCCTTTCAGTCACGAACCCCCTATAGATGGTTCCACCACAGCAGTCGATCTCCCCTTTGTCTAGATTCTCTCCGCACGTAGGCTTCTCACAACCTCCCGGCTTGCCGCAGGGATTCTTCGCTAACTGGTCGTCAGGTAACTCACAGTCTCCGGGAGTGTTTATCCTGTCACTCCCTGACCCGCTCATGTCGGTACAAGTACCGTCAATACAAGCCCACCCTTCGGCGCATTCTCTCGAGAGACTACAGCCAGTTGGCGTAGGAATAGGCGCAGAACTTCCGCTGGCGGAGGTGATAGCATTTTCGCGAGCTGCTTCGGCTGTGGCGCTACCTAGTAGAGCACTGTCGCGATTTTGCCGCGCCTTTGCGATCGATATGTTGATTGACCCGCCCGATCCTTTCTTAGCCGAATTTAACTCGCTCATGACGACCGTCTTGATGCGATAGTATGCCTACTTAAGAACTTGTCCCGTTTAGTGTGTTGACGATTTTTTGGTACAGAAGTACTGGCACCCACGAAAGTCCTTGACCTGTATCGACGCCACAGTAAACCACGTATTGAGTACCAGGAGCTGGCACGTAGAAAATTAGCTGACCTGCCTTGACTGGCTGCAGGACCCGATACTGAGGGAATCCGTCTTCGTTATCAAAGCCTGCAGTGCCTGGCTTTGTCTTGGTTGTTTTAACAAAAACAGCAGCGTCTTCTCGTCTTACGGTAGAGAACCCAGAGAGCCCGGCATTGCTCAGTGAAGATAATTCCATTATCCGGTAACTCTCATCCAGTAACTGCCATCAGGAGCCGAGACGAACAGTTCTACTACTCCCTTCGTGGCGTCATAGTACCCCACAAGGCGATTAGCTTCTACCGGCGTGTCTAAAGGCTGCAAGGCGCTTGGCCGTGTCCCAACAAATTGTACAACAACCTGAGGATCAAACTCAGCAGAGGAAGAGTAAAAAGCAGGTTTTTGAATTCCCATCAGAAGCTAGCAAAGTAAACACCCTTAGCGTAGCTCAGTTCTACTACTGAGCCTTTGGGCAGCGAAGTAAAACCGATAGATTTTACCTTGTACTCCCTTCCTTTGTAGAGAGCGATTCCAGCGCCTCCCTGGTCAAGACGGACCCAGGCGGCCTTGACGCTGCCTTGGAAGTCTCCTCTGACTTCAGCGCCCTCACTTCGCCGCTCCATTTCCAGCATTCTCCTAGCTTGGTGTAGCTGCATGGCCTCATTCAGCGCGTTCATTAGCTGGCTCCAAAAGTCTTGAGGTTCCAGTAGAATACCGCCTCGTTTCCGGCAGACAGTACTACAGCAGTAGTAGGCTGAACAACCGCTACAACCTGACCCCCATTTGCTCCTGTACTGATCGTATCGACTGGAAGCACCACATTGGCAGTTTCGTCAACGTCTACAGCTCCGGCAGTGATCAGGTCTGCCGCCAGGATCGTAATGACGTCGCTTGTCGAGTAGCCGCTCCCTGATTTGGCGATAGAGTAAACGAACACATTGTTATTGATTGTAAGGTCGATTACCATGCCACTGCCTCCACCATCTGTCTCTGTAGGCAAGCCTGTATAGATCCCACCGTTTCCGGTCGCTGGCTCTGATGTAGCCGCCCCGAGCGAGACTACGTTTCCAAGCCCCCAAAGTAAGGCGACATGCGTAAAATCAATATCCGTAGTGGTGCCGTCGTGAGGGAAGACCGTAGCCTTCGTTGCCAGTGCGACACCGCGATCCTCGTAGGCCGAAACATCACCGCTATTGTAAGAAATGATTTCTCGACTATACCCAGCTGTTCCGGTCACGACCTCGAAGGCCATAAAGGTGTTGTCGTTAGTCGATCCAGGGACGTAGGTTACTCCAGGAGCGTTGATCAAAGCAGCTTCAAAGTACTGGCCAACATAGCGTTGATTTACCGACGCCGCAACCTCAGCGGATGAGATACTTGCAGAGATTGCCATAACAGTTCTTCAGGTCGAGCTAGGATTCCTAATACCCGCCACCGGAATTATCGCCAGATGTTTCGCCACTGCTTGCTGGGACGCCCTCACCATCACTGGCTAGCAGATCTCCGGCAACCGCAAACAGATCACCGTTAATAATGCCGGTTGGATCAATGATAACGCTGGAGTTGTAGTCAAGAGCAACATCTCCGTTATAGCCCCCGGCGACCAAGGCTCCAGGCGCGGCAAGGTAGCCGTCAACAGCAAAGGACAAAGTCTGGGCAACTGTGATAGCGTTGTCTGCGTCAGGTACTGGGACGATCCCACCATTTCCGTAAAAATCAACCGTGGCACTGATCGTTAGATGCACATTGACGATGAACTGGTAAACGTTGCCAACCGGTCTGTCGCCTCCCGTCTCAGGTTCTCCACCGCCGCTACCGGGAGGGGTTGGTTCACCCCCGTCCATGTCAGGAAAAGCATTACCTGTGACGTTGTCAGGGATGTTAACAGTCCCTTCCATATCGCTTCTCCAAATAGCGGAAGTTACCATAGCGGAGCTGTCGGGCTCCAAACTCCAGCTAGTGGCATCCATCCGCATCGCGAGGAGAGCATCGTGCTTGTCGTCGTAATATCTAAAGGGAGCTGTTGGGAACCAGGCTTCCGCAATATCCTTACGCACCGATTCCCCGATAGACAATCCGCGAGCATCTCCTAGGATAAACTTGGAAAGTGTTAAAGCAAATTCGTCAGCCACACGGTCGCACTCCTCCGCACTGTCGAACAGCAAAGGAGCTGGTACGGACTCCTCTAACACATACTCACCAACTCCGGCCTCGTTGGAAACAATCACTGTAGTGAACTCTTCCTCGGTCTCAGCACTTTCGGCGTTGATTCTTTCCGGCGCATTGTCGAGAGGCGCATTGGTCGTGGAGCGGTTGATGACAAAGGTCTCAATTCCGTCCAGCGCGTCAATGCTGTTCTTGCTTTTCCGACGGCGATCCGAGGGGCCTGACCATGTGTACAGCCCGGTCCCTCTGCTGGTGACACTTGTGAATGTCGTAATCTTTTGGGACTTGATATCCTTGGTATCAACTGAATCGGCCTCTGTTACAACTCTCCGGCTTCGGTAGAGCTTCGCGTGCTTATCGTCAAAGTTGTTGTCAAAATTCTGCCTAGAACTAGAACCTGAGTCCGGCGAGCCCGCCCTCCAGTCAGTGCTATTCGCAGAACTTAGCTCGGTCTGAAAGGTGTCTTGGGTTGTCCTGATAACTTCATTAGCTTCTCCGTAGAAGTACGTTGTTACTACCCTGCCAAGCAACACCTGCCCATCAGCGCCATCGACGCCATAGTAAGGACAACTGCCGTTCGGATTGCAGTTGCTTCCATATACCCGCCGACAAAAATCAAACTTGTCAGAGAAGTACTGACTATTGGCTTCCAAGAGAGGGCCGTATGTTTCGGTGACATCAGTGCTGATTTGCCCAGCAGGAGCGTCGTAGGTAGCCGTTCTGATCTGCTTCTGCCTTGCGGGAAGATAGATAGAGACCTGCGAAGTTTCAAAACACTCTGAACAATTACTGAAGTACTCGGTATAGCCAGTCACGGTAGAGCTTCCTGATGGCTTGTTTGGGGGCTTTGGAGGAGCTTCGCCGCAAGCGGTGTCTTCGTCATCTACGACGTTACCACTGCCACCACCACCACCAGGACTGGTAATGATATCGCCAATACCACCAGTACATTCGATTGTCTGCACTTCCTTGCGATCAAAAGTGAGACCTGGGTAGCTCAAAAAATAATACGACTCCGAGGTGTCCAATTGGACAATAGGGGCATCTTCGCCTTCAAAAGAGGTGGGTACTTGGTAGGAAACTTTCACCTTATCCGGCACAGGCTCGGCGGATGATAGTGGCGAGACAGCTAGCGAGGTCACTCCTCGAACAGTTGTGAATAATCCCTCTGCTATAGTGTTGGCGTCAGAGCCCATTACCCCTGCAACAGAAAGGTTGCCTTGATTGTCTTGGTAAAGGTATTGAGAGTTAGAGGCCAGTGCAGCATTTAACCCCTCGAACGTCTCGGACACCGGGTCCAGCGGCATGGGAGAGTATTGAAGTAGGCCGCTCACATCATCGATCAGCCTGCTGAGAGCAAGAATGCAGCCGACCTCTAGCTCAGTGCTTTCACTCTCTGGAGAATAAGAACTGGCCAGGACGTACAAGTAACCCCTGGGATGCCTGCCTGTCGTTCCGTCTTGAAAGCGAACGTCGATCGTGATAATGTCACCCCTCTTGAACTCTCCACTAGAGTAACTTGTGTAAGGAGACTCGTCCCATACAGTAGACAGAGTTAAGCTGCCAGTAGTACTAACCAGTCCGTTCTTGAAAGCGGATTCGTCTGATACGCTAAAGGAGCTTAGCCGAGGAGTGACGTCTACCCCTTTAATCTGGATCGAATGTGGTACGGTGTTTTGAATCAGGTACGCCATATCAAACCTCCACCACGCCGAAGTCTACCTGAGTAAAGCTTTTGCTGATATAGATGAACGAAGGTGGTGTCGTAAATACTACTGTTGTACTGATTGGATCTCCAAACGTTTCGTCTGTAAGCCCACAACCAGCTGGCTGACCTGAAGCCCTGTCCGCATCCCATTCGCGGAATAGCGCGTCCAATTCCTTGGCTTCTTCTGGAGTAGACATTGTCGAGATTGCCCAAATATATTTCTGCCGCGACCCGCTGCCGCTCAGGGAAGTAGCCCCGCTTGCGGTTCTGGAGAAATTCGTAGTCGACTCGTACTGCCGAGGGATGCCCGCACCAGTAAAGTTTTTGAACACGATATTGTGAGAACTTCCCGTTCCGCTATAAGCTAGTCCAATCGACACGGGCAAGCACCTAACTGCCGCTAGGATTCCGAAGCAAAGGACTTTGCGATTTTCCTGTATTCGGCCGTCCTTGAAGGGGTGCGATTGCCGGGATAGGAGAATGTCTTGCTGGCTACATAGCCGCGAAAGGACTCAGAGGACTCTGCAAGGGCCTTGAAGGCCTCGTCATACCACTCGATGAGCACTGCCAGGACTTCAGGGGCGGAGCCCGCCTTGAGCGCCATTGAGGCGGCCATGGTTGTGACTGTTACGCTACGCTTCAGGTCGTGTTCTGTCTGCTCGTCAACAGGGTAATCAGGGAAACCCAGTCCGACCTGGGAGAAGTTCTCCACAAAGGTGCGAGCAGTATCCTCAGGACTTCCGAAAACGAACATGGCCAACCTCTTGATAGATCAAGTGTACCGACGACGGCGAACCTTGTTCATTTGCACCATCATGTCGCTGGCAGCTTGCGTTGGATTCTGGGCCTGGATTGTTACCGTGTTGTTGATATGGTCGCCTCCAGAAGCGCTTTGGATAGCTCTAATCATCGCACCCATTCCGTTGCGACCAGCTCCCATCGCATTGGACTGGGCTGAAGAGTTGATATTGACGCCTCCTGTGGGCACATCCAGCTGTTTCGTAAGATGAGCCGGAATCACAGTACCCGCGCCAGGGGCCTTCCATTGTCCGTAAGACGGTGCATTGATCATGCTAAGTCTCCCGCTAGCAGAGAGGAATGCTTCTTTCCCTAGTTCGTTGACGGTGTATGTACTGCCTCCCGCAACAGGTCCGCCAGCAGCTCTTGCATCACCACCACCACCACCGGGACTGCCTGCCGAAGCAACCGCCGAAGCTAGTTGGTTGGCTGCACTCGTGGCCTGATTGATCTGAGCGGTGTAGGATTCAACGGCTGATTTTGCGATTGCCCACTCGTTTTCAAGGCCTTGGACCGTAATAGATTGAGCCTTGACGGCCTCTACTCCTTTGTCAATCTCTCCGTTATATACCTCGGTGCCATTTTTAAGCAGGTCTAGTTCCTTCTTCTGGTCCTGGAACTCCTTGGTCTCAGCTTTCTGTGATTCCAACCGCCTCTCTAGAGATCCTTGCACCTTGTCGTTGTGCTCCTCGATCTCCTTCATTCGCGCTTTTTTCTCTTCTTCTAGCTTTGCAAGCTCCTCCTCTTTCTGCTTCTGCAGTTCTTTCTTCTTGAGGGCATTTTCCTCAAGTTGCTCTTGAGCGTTCATCCTCTCCAGTCGAGCGTTAAGCCTGAGCAGCTCTTCTTCGCTAAGATTGCGGCTCTTGGTCTGAAGGATCAGTTCCTCCTTCTCCATCTGATACAGTTTTTCTTCAGAAGGCGTCCTTTTCTGTAGGTTGCTAGCCTCCATGTCAAGAAGTGCCAGCTTCCTGCTATAGATTGAATCAAGCTCGCTCCTCTCTGCAGCGTAACGGTCTTTGACTTCAGCCTTCAGATCCTTGTAAGCACTCTTTTCAGCCTGGATGCGTTGCTTCGTAACGGCCTCGGCCTCTTTTGATTTCGTGATCTCCTGGTCAAAGCGAGCCTTCATGCTGGCGACCAGGTCGTCGAGCTGCTCTTTCTGCTCATCGTAAGCTGCTTTTGTAGCTTTGACCTGCTCCTTCGCTTCCTTCTGCTTACTTGTGAGGTCACCAAGGAGTGTCCGCTGCTTTTCAAGCTGTCTGTTCAAGCCCTGGCGAGCCTTCTCCTCGTCTGTCGTGGCCATCGCCATTTCCATCTGCTTATTAGCGGCATCGTTATAGATCGCCTTCATGTTTGACAGCTCGCCCATCAAGCTACGGGCACCCTCTACCGAGTCATCCCAGAATGCGACCATGCCCGTCTGCCCACTGCCGCCGTTAAACGTATCGTCCATCCACTTCAACGCGCCGATAACAGGAGAAAGCACGGGTATCAGGGAGGCCATCTTGCCCTCAGTGCTCTCGATAGCTCTAGCAAAAAGCTCAAAGACGAAGATAAGACCCATTACCACCATTTCGATGACCTCGCCCACTCGCTGCATGGTCCCTTGCATGTCTGCGGCTATTCCAGGAAAACGCTCACCGAAAGTAGCAAGCCAGCCGCCTAGCAAAGTAGCCGTCCGACCCAAAGAATCAGCCAGCGGCCCGAAGACCTTTCCCCACTCCTGGGAGGCTACCGTGAATACGTTGTTAAGTTGATTAAATTTCTGCTCAAGGTTTAACTGCTCCCATTGGTCATTCAGGTCGCCGAGCGAGCTTTTTAGTCTCTCTACAGCGTCTGACGATACAGCCACCAAAGCGTCAGCAAACATTCCCGCGCTAACCTCGCCATTCTGCATGGCATCGTCAAGGCTAGTGATCCCGTATTCAACCGCAAGGTATTGAGCCACCTGCGTCCTGAGAGCGCCATCAAGTTCAGCGAACTGTTGCCTCAGTTCTTCTCCCTGCAGTTTGCCTTTACCCATGACCTGTGCGAGGGCCTCCATATATCGACCAGCCTGTTCTCCAGACAGTCCCATCTGAGCGATACGAGCCGTAGCGGATGTGATGAGCGTGTTTGTCTCTTTTACGCTTAAGCCTGCCGCAGAAGCCGCTGGACCAACCCTTCTCCAAGCCTTCTCGACAGACTGAATTGAAACACCATACTCCAAGCCCGTCTTCTGAGCTAGGATCATGATCCCATTAGCCTGTTGTGCGTCACGAGTAAAACTCTGCAAAGCAACACTGAGTTGTCCCAGCTCACGAGCACGGTCGGCCATTGATGTGATCGCCGACTTGATCCCGTTGACCGCAAGGATGATAGCCTCTGAAGCTAGCCTCGCCTTAATGCCAGCCCCTGTAAAGGCTTGCCCCATATCTTGAACGCCCTTTGTTCCACCGCCGCCACTAGGGCGCACCCCATAGAATTGCTTAAGCTCTTTCTCGGCAGCATCGATCCGCCTTGCTACCAGTTCCCAGGACTTCCTGACTTCTCCTGTCTTCTTGTTAAACTTAGCCGTGTTATCCCTTAGCGCCCTCAGTCCTTGTATAGATCTCTTGATCTGGCCCGGAGTTCTGCCGAACTCTCCGTTAAGCGCTTTCGAGACATCGGCCAGTCTGCGAGATTCTTGCTTGAGGCTTTGGACTTCTTTCGCTACAGCTTTGCCTCCCTTCAGCTCGATCATTACCTCTGTCTGGTAATCCTGCCCAAAATCTGAATTAAGCTGAGACTTGGCTAGTCCTGATTGTTTTTCAACAG
>Ga0181419_1000621_pt1 | contig 12506 bp, 18 predicted proteins | sample 42SPOviralmetaG_FD_130144 | JGI IMG/M metagenome (GOLD analysis project Ga0181419, IMG submission 130144) | Marine viral communities from the oligotrophic San Pedro Time Series (SPOT) site, San Pedro Channel, CA, USA - 42 SPOT_SRF_2013-04-24 | ecosystem: Environmental > Aquatic > Marine > Strait...
CGTTCTCTAACATGTTCAGGTAAATTAGATATTCTAAAGTTTTGTTTTAACATTTGAAATGCTTTTTGCATAGGTTTACCCTCACGTGCTGCTCTCCTACCAAGTTCAGTGTTTTTTAACGCTTCTTGCATAAATGGGGCATATTCATCCTTAAAATCTCGCACCTCTTTATTAGTTGGGTGTGTTTGTTGGTATGAATAAGATTGTGGCGCTTTGGTTCTTCTTTGGTTATCTTTGTTAGCATAAGCATTGAATTGGTCATTGGGGTCGTCTACGCTTCCATATGGCATACTATCGGCATAGTACTCAGGGTGCATATCTAACGTTGGGGTTTTACCATCACGGTAATCTAATGCACTTTCATTTGCACGAAGATTCAGATTTGGCAAGTCTGCATTTTCGTCATTATAACTACCCGATGTCAAATGGGGGTTTTCTTTCATGCGCCTCTGCATCATTGCGTATATCGCAGGGTGTATAGTGCCCGCACCCTCTTGCCTCTCTCCGACATCGACACCTTCTCCTTCGTAGGTATCTTCTGCTAGATTGGCTCTTTCATAAGCGGGTTGAAACATCTGATGTTGTGGTAGTGCTTTCAAGGTCTGCCATGTTTTCTTCATAGGCATAGAGCCGTATTTCTTCATATCCGGTGTAGCAGCGTCCATCGGTTTCTTAGGCATTTTTGGCCCAATGCTGATAATCACAGCAACGCCCTTTTTCTTTTTCTTGTCGGTCATTTTAATCACTTTTAATTTTGATATTGTGGATTATCTTGCTGGTACGGTGGCCTTTCGTGCTCAAATGGGTTTCTTTTAGGCTCAAATGGTTTGGGTTGAGGTTGGTAAGGGTTGTAAGGTAGGTTGTTATCATTTGGATTACCTTGTTCGTATGGCGCATTTTGCTTCATTCTCTCCATGTACTCATCCATCATTCGTTGTTTCTTTTCTTTTTCTTGCGGAGAGTAAGGGTCAGAAGGGTTTCCTCGTTGAGAGGTTGGATGATAAGGTGGAATATTTTCGTGGTATAAATAATTCGGGTTAGATGCTTTTTTCAAAACATTCCATGCTGATTCAAATGCTTTCATTCTCCTTGACCTCCTCTAAATGACTCAAACCATTCAGGATGGTTCTGTCTGTAAAAATCGATTATTCTAGCATCTTCTTCGTGGTCATCTATTTTTTGACGTAATTTTGCCGCTTTTTCTTTCTTTTTACGGCTATCAGACCTTGTTTTACCAGTTTGATTTAGCGCTTCTTCCATGTAACTCGGCATATCATGTTGCATAGCAACTTGAGAGGAGGGGGACATTTTTAGCACATTTATTGCTGCATCTATTGGATTCATTTTATTCACCTTTTACGCATCGGCGTGGTAACTACGTGCACCGCTAGTAATGCGATATGTCTAATATGTTACGCTCTATCCTAAGGTCGTGGTGGCTTCCATTCCGCAGGGTCAAGTTGTTGTAAGTTCTTCTTCTTTCCACATTCATTACCTCAAAAAAAATAAGCAGACTGGTGGGAATATGGAAGCCGCCGCACCTGTTTTGGTGGTTAAAAGTAAGGATGATGTCGAGAAGTTACTTCAATTTGTACCAGCCGCGTTTGGTGCTCTTGCGAGAGGTGCGGCTGCTGTTGGTAGGGGAATCGGTACAAAAATAGGTGTAAAAGGCGCAACAGCAGCAGGTGGTGGGACGGTAGCGGCTAGAGCAACAGCACCAGCAGCAGGTAGTACTACAACTGCATTACAAAACACAAGCGCATCATCGGGCACATCAATGGCTTCTAACAGTTCAACACAAGGTGCAACGCAAGCAAAACCAGTGAAAGTCGAGTCATCTCAATCAGCAAATCCAACACTTGGAGATTTCGGGGGGACAGATTTAACCGCAGGGACAAACAAACCCATGGAAGGTGACTTACCCAATCCAAACAAACCCACGCCTACAAATACTGAGGAAATGAAAATGACAGAAAGAGATGTAGGTAGAATGGAAGAAATGAACAGACAATCACAAACAGCGACAGTGGGAGATGCAGAAGATGCTGCAAAAGTAGCCGTAAGCGATGCTACTGGTAAACAAAAAACAAGAGACACCTTACAAAATGTAGTTTTAGCACAACAAATGTATTCGGGCGCTAAAGCAAAAAAAGACGCTGAGGCAGCAGCAGAAATACAAAGAGTAGAAGGATTAGCAGAAAATGCTAGGTCAAAAGCCAGCACCGGAACTGGTGGGAAGGTAGCGGTGGCATGATTGCCATGGCTCTAAAAGGCTACATTAAACTGCAATTAGCCCAAGTTGTACAACATTTGTTAATCGGTTTAGGACTTGTTGTTGTGGTCACTGTTATACTTTTATCTTAGTATTTACAAACTTGACTAACGGTTCTAAGTCTTTAAGCGTAACACCACAATCGAGATTCTCTTTATCAGCCCAGTGTATTAACTGTTCTGTGGCTAAATTACCCCCTGAGCCGGGTACAAACGGGCAACCACCCATCCCGCCGATGCTAGAATCGAACTGTGTAATACCGCAATCGAAGCCAGCAGACAGATTATCGTACATTCTGCCCTCTCTTACACCGTGATGTAGGTGCAATGCGATTTTTGCATCTATTTTTCTGTCAGTTAAACGCATTACTTTACGTATCATTGATGGATTTGCGTTACCTATGGTGTCGGACAAAACTATTGTGTCGCCCAATGTGTTAGCCCATTCCATGGTTTTTAGCATGTCTTTCGGCGGTATTTCGCCCATAATCGGACATCCAAAGGACGTAGAAAGATAAACTCTGACGTTTTTAGTCGGTATTCTGTCTAATGCGCCACTGTACTCAGCAAAAATCGTGTTCAGGTTTTTACCTAAGTTATTGACATTGAAGTAGTTCGACGGCGAGAAAAAAATATTATATTTTTCTACACCAACAGATTTTGCCCTTTCAACGCCCACACGATTTGGCACTAACATACCCAAATTATGCGTAGAGGCTAAATCTTGCACTTTGAGGAACACCACTTCGCTATCAGCCATGTTTGGAACTCTGTCAGGATTGACCATTGAGCCAATTTCAATATTTTTGATACCAGTATTTGCAATTTTACGTATCAAAGTCACCTTATCGTGCGTAGATGTGATTGTATCTGCGCTCTGCAATCCATCACGCGGTCCTACTTCGTAGATTGAGAAGTCAGTCATTGTTGAGCCTCCTCGGTCTTCCTCATTCTACTAATGTAAGGCATTGGTAATTTACCCATAAGTGTATTAAGAGGATGACGACCTGCTCGTCTTTCTGCTATTTTATGTTGTCTAATACCGCCCGGATATTGTAACATTTGTGCAGCCTTTTCAGACCACGAAGAAAACTTATCTCTATATGGGCGAGCCGTATAAGGAGTTGCTTTATCTTGATTATACAATTCCCTTGCGAACTCACCAAAAGTAAGACCATGAACGTGTTCGTGGCCTAAAAGCCTTCCAACATATTCTGCCCACTCATCAAAATTAATTTCGGGATTGTAACTATCGTAAGGCATTTTCATATCCCTACCTGATTCGGTCAAGTTCATACCCGCATAATATTCGCGAAAATCATCATCTAAACCGGGGTATGTCTCTCCCCACTCATCGTTAGGCCCATAATCAATTTTAACTTCGCTTGGAGTCATCGCTCTTGAAGAACCTCTACGGTATGGCTCTCCTTCAAACGAATACACATTTTTTGAAGTCCCCTCAACAGGTCGGTCTTGCGCAAAAGGATAACCTGCTGCTATTCCTTCTTCGTAACCTCTTTGCCCGCCGCCTACGATACCATCAGGGTTGAAATAGAAATCTTTGAGTAAGAGCCATGCTTGGTCGAAGGGATTCATAAAAACCCCCCACCCTTTACTCTTCTTTTTGCTTCTTCTAATTGTTCTCGCATTGTTAATTGCCTTTTAGGGGGCCAGTGTGTAACTCTTACAGGAAACTCAGTATCTCCATGCCCAAGTTTTTGCATAGCGGCCATTCTATTTCTTCCATCATGTGAGTTTAGTCTATAATCACGGTCTTTCGGGTCTGTAATGTTTGGGTCATATTGAACCCATGGCATACCTAATCTTAATTTTTGATTATTTTCAATAGCCTGTTTTATTTTTTCTTCAAACCATCCTCCAAGATTAGGGTGTGAAGTTTTGGGCGTTCGACTAAGATACTCGTTAGGTGTCATTTGCTGTATGTGGTCTCTTCTTTTATCTTCGGGGTACATTCCACCAAAAATCTCTTCATTATTATCATAATCTTCTCGATTCCCAGTTAGAAAATTAATATTAGATATTGGTGTCTCATAAATTGGCGCTTTGAGTACAATCCACGCTTGGTCGAAGGGATTCATTGTTGACCCTCCCGATTCGCCCAAAAACTTCGAGCGTCATCGCTCTGCATAAAATCAGTGTTCTGCACAGCGAGTCCAGTAATTTTCTCAGCGTGGTTGTACATGTCCGTGGCTATACCTCCTCTCCGAAAATTGGGATTCGTGTAAGCAGCCAGTGGAATTAATTTACCATCATCCACCATAAACTGAGCATAACCGTATTTCATAGGAGACTGGCCGTATGCGCTCAAGCCCTGCAAGGCCGCAACGTGTAAATTACCATTTTTATCGTATTCATGCTGCAACGAGAACTCTTCGGGGTTTCCGTAGTAAGGAAAATCCGGTTTAGGCATCTTGAGCACAGTCCACGCAATGTCAAATGCGCCCACCATGCGCCTCACACAGCGTTACTATATATCGAACTACCGCTAAATCAGCGTAATGTTAAAACCTTGACTCTTAAACATATGAGACCCGAAGGGGTTTTTTTCTAAAAATATTTTTTTTATTCGAGCGCTGTATGCGACTATAAGAGCGTAATGCTGTTGGCGTAATGCTATTCCTCCGGCTAAGGCAGCGTAATGCTTTGGCGTAATGGGGTACTGCAAGCCTGTTTCAGACATTACGCCTTGGCGTAATGCCCTGTTGTTGTGGCGTAATGCTTTGTAGCGGGCGCTACGCTGTCGCGTAACGCTTGTACATGTGCCTATGTAGCAAAGCGCATAAGTCGCGGCTCACAAACGCATCACTGCTCTACACCTTTCGCCTCACACTTAGCGTGACAATAACGCCAGCCCTTGCACCGCTTTGGATTCCCCACCCGTATGGTTGGTGCATTAGCAGTGCATCTTCTTCATACTAGGGCGTAACCCTGTTGAGCGTAATGCTTGTGTGCTGCCTGTATTCTCACTCATCTCATCTCTTTCAGTCTAACGTTTATCAGTCTTGACTATATAAACCGAGATTGAAAGGGGAGGTGGAGGAAATCCAAGATGCAAAACGATGTGAAAAACGATGTGCAACCAACGATGATTGAGAGTATTGCTACTCTCTTACAGTCACTTGTGACTGTGAGCAAAAGCAAAGGCCGAAGTAAGGTCGATATAGGTAGGTGGGATGTATCCAAAGGATACCCTGACCCTCTGTATGATGACGAAGCACCTAACACCATGCTGACACCTAAGCAAGCAAGTGCTGTACTTGCACGCTTCTGTCAATCTGTGATTGATAGTGGTTACAAACCTGCAAGCAAATTGACTACAAGTCAACATGCACTTACACTGACCCACACTCTTACCTCCGGTAAGAACCAAGGCAACAAAGTTCCTGTCTTTGCATACGGCCTGAACAAAGTCCGAAGAGAGGCTCGCAGAGTGGTCAAGCAAGCAAAGTTAGCAGCATCACTTGAGGCTGCACAGGCTGACGGTGGTGCATGGTTTGCTGTTGGTGTAACCAACAAAGACGGCACAGGCAAAGCATTCCCTAGTGAGAAGAAGGCTAGGAACGCATGGGCTAACATGACCTTCGGTGCTGATTGGTACAAAACTGACAAAGAGGCTAGGAAGTCACAGGCATCAGTCAGCCGTGGCACTTACGTGGCATGGGATGAGAACACAGTCATCACAAGTGACACAGTGTTCACGACTGATGAAGCCTTGATTGCTGCTGCTCAGAAACTAGGCAGCAAAGCAAGCACAGTGCGTGGTGCTAAGACATTCTTAGCACGCCACTTCTCCTGAGTCTGAAACAGACTAGACGGACATACGCAAGCCCTCTGCGGGGATACTCGCAGGGGGTCAGCACCCATTACGCCCACTCTGCACTCGCAGGGTGGGCATTTTTTTTGGCTTAGCCTCAAGCATTACGCGGGCTTGGATTCTGATTCTCTTATGCTCGTCTACGCTATGCGTATCCTTCGCAGAATCCTCTCCAACCATACGGGTGGTAGTCACACTCGTATCTTGAAAAATAATCTCATCTTCTGCGAGAGCGAGACACACCCTGTTGAACCCAACTTAAACTCACGCCCTCATTTCGGTGTGTTCTAAGCACACCCGTTAATCTGCACAGTTTGTATGGATTCTGCTCATGTGCACATACGCACGTGAGGACAGAGCAGATTCGCATAGATAGAGGGTAATATTCCGACTTGTCTAATGTACTATCTAAACATTATACAGTAATATATACAAGAGAGACTACCTGACAAATACAATTAGTCAATCGTATAAACGAATAATCGGAAACCTCGGACAACTATCTCTAACACGCCACCATATCTATGCTCGAAGTTGACATTAGTTTAGTAGCCTTGACTATATAAACCGAGATTGAAAGCAATGCCATGAAAGAGTTGATTACCTCTGACTTTGCCTTGACAACGAATGACATCTTGAGTAGTGTGAGTGTTCACTGTCTCACTTGCTGTGTCCCAATCCAAGTGGACATGGATGCTTACCTTTACAGTGAGCGTATAGATGGAGAGATGACTGAGAACTACAACATACAATGTGAATGTGGTGACGACGAACAACCTTGCCTTGTACTACGCACTCATGTAACTGAGGTGGAGCAATGAGTGAGAGAACACACACCAGCAACACACTTGGCTACATGCGTGGATACTTTAGATTGAAGAGAGAGAATGCTGAGTTACTTGCTCGCATTAAACTCTTAGAGGATGGTGATTGTTAATGGGTACACGCTGTAACATACGTGTCATTGATGGTACGGGTAGTGAGTTGTGGTTCTATCGTCACAATGATGGTTACCCACAGGAAGTTATACCTAGCATCACGCCCTTGATGGAGAGATTGAGAGAAGGTACTGTTAGAACTAACGTGAGTCAGTTTTCAGGTTGGTTAATTGTATTAGGGCATGAACAACGCACCCCTTCATCAACCTATGGTGATGGTAATGCCGAACATGATTGGAAGGTAGGACACTACGAGCCTACCACATGTATGCATGGAGATGTAGCATACCTATACACCATTGACCTAGATTCAAAAACATTTCTTACCACATGTGCGTATTGTGATATGCCTGATGAGGATATAGATTTCATTGAACATTGTAAGGCAGAGATATGGCAGAAGAACAGGCAAGCGGGACTAAGAGGCGATGACCTCATAGATTCTAATTGGATACGATACGATACATGTGAATGGTGTTTGAAAGAATATCAAGTGGACAGGTCTTTTACGTTAGGAGGATACGAGATTTCCGATTATTCGTTTTTACGTCAGGAGGATTGTGAATGAGTACACGCAAGAAGATTATCGTTTGTCCTAGATGTGGTGGGCATGGTACAATTACTAACCCGAACATTTACCCCATTGGTGGTGGCTTCACTCAGAATGAGTGGAATGAAATGGACTCTGAGTTCCAAGACATGTATATGGACGGTGCTTATGATGTTAGATGTCCCGATTGTAACGGTTGCCGTGTAATTAAGATAGAGACACGCACTGATTGCGTTGTATGTGAGGGAGATATACCTGCTGACAAACAAGGTTGGGGCGAAGTGTATTGTTCTGACGAATGTGCCGAGACATACTACAATGATTGCTACGATGTACAAGCGGCAGAAAGGGCGGTGGGATGTTGAACAGCATACACAATGAGATAATGATGTGGAGAAAACACATGGCAAAATGCAGAGAGCAAGATGCTGACTATATAAACCGAGATTGATAAGATAAGGGAGAGATTAAGATGGCTATGAATAAAGAACAGAAGAAAGCATACGGTGCGATGAAACAGAAAGAGAATAGTGAGCGTTGGTTTGAGAACCTAAGTAATGCTATCACAGATAATAAGATACCATGGCGCAAACCATGGAGGGGAGGGGCTGCTAGTATGCCTCGTAATCTAGTAAGTAAGAAAGCATATCGTGGTGGTAATGTGATACAATTATGGGTAGCAGGTATGACTAATGGTTGGTCTGACTTACGATTTGCTACACGCAAACAATTGTTAGCAAAGGGTTACTCAATAGAAGGGTTGACTAATGACAACGCGGTAAATATACAGTTCTTCAAGCGTAGTAAGTTCACTGTTGAGAACGAAGATACAGGAGAGGAAGAGACACGCAGCAGATGGTTAGTACGTTGGTACTCTGTGTTCTGTGTTGAACAGTGTGTGGATTATGTAGCACCTGAGACTGATGAAGAAGCAGTAGTAGTGCCTGAGTCTGAGATGATGGTACACTTCCAAGAGTATATCGATTCACAAGATACACTAGACTTACATCGTAAAGGTGTACGTGCATACTACAATCTAGGTAAAGATGAGATTGTTATGCCTCCACATGAGTCATTCATATCACCTATCGGTGAAGTGATGACAGCATTCCATGAGGCTATCCATAGTACGGGTCATGTCAAGAGAGTTGAACGCCCACTTAAGTCTAAGTTTGGGTCACCTGAGTATGCTTTTGAAGAATTGATTGCTGAAATGGGGCAGTTAATCGTGACACTTACACTAGGTGGTGAGTTCAAACCTGATGCAGTGGTTGAAGATAATGCTAACAGTCAGGCTTACCTTAAGTCATGGTTGGCTGCATGTAAAGATAAAGATAAGGCTCTCAGTCAAGCATTTAGCAGTGCTCAAAATGCGGCTGACTATATAATAAACAGCATACAAAAGGAGGAAGAAGAATGAAATTAGAAAACATGACAAAAAAACAATTGCTTGAACGTATTGAAGAGTTAAACAAAGAATGTCAGGCGTTGTGGAGTATTACAGATTGTTGGACTATGTGTAAGGATGACTATACCATGCACGACCAATATGAAAATCTCGGTGATAAATATGTTTATGATGAGTTCAATAGCGTTATCATCCTCAAAGAGTTGTATGATTATACAGAAGAAGATGGCTACCAATTAAAAGAAATAGAGGAGGAAGAAGAATGATAGATACAACTAGATTTATACCGAGCAACGAAGATATGCACAAACTAATCAAAGCCTTTGCTTCCGTACATGTGGATGATTTGTTAGATGGTATCGGGCCGAACAGACCTGACGCACCATTCTTTGAGAGAGTAGCACGCATGGATAGTATTGATGAAGAAGATTACATCGAGATGGCTGATAGATTCTATAAATACATTAACACACAACTACCAACTATTCAGCACATCGCTGGTTACCCACCTGAAACAGATTGGTCACAAGCACTTATTGTATTGAAACAGAAAGGTGAGAAGGCTAAGGCTGCTAGACTAGAACGTGAAAAGATACTTGCACAATTTGAAAGAGATAGAGGGGATGTACGCCGTTTGTTTATGGATGCGGTGAAGAAGTTACAGGATGTATCTAGTAAGAATGCAATTGATGAATCCCATGTCAAAGTATTACCTGATGTGAACATGATTAGTTTTGCCACGCAGTTGGAGGAACTAGGTATGACATCAGCCGAGGCTCTAGCCGAAGTTGCTACATGGATGCGTAGGTATGCAAAGATGATAGTCTCCAATAATCAGTCGAAAATAGTCCAAATTGAGGAATATGAAGAGGTTTGGTACAGCAGAAATGACCCTCATCAACGTTATCCGCGTAAAAGTAAGAGGTTAGCATTGGATTGGGGCGCGCGTGATTCAGACCTGTATAGGACTCTAAAGAACAAGATACCCTTCCCCTCATTCAAATGGGATGGGGAGAAAATGTCAGTAGCACTTGATATTATGGTGATTAATGCTGCCGTTGAAATACTGAAAGAGCGTGGTTATTTCACCCATATGATAGAGGATTTTACAGCAAAACTTCAGGCAAATCAACCTGTACCCACTAACAGTAGTGGTTATAGTGCCACCTTAAAATTAGATGCTATAATACTCAAAGTTCCATTCGATGATACTGTTTCAAGGGCTGTAATCAAGAGTGTAAATGGAAGGAAGTGGGTAGCAGACATCAAGGCGTGGACTGTTCCTCTATCAGAAGCAAATGTATTGATTAAGAAACTAGGTGAGAAAGATATCTATGGTGAACAGTCAAGTCAGAAGCAGAAACTACTCGCTGAGGTAAATAAGATAGAAGAAGTCAAGACATACCTTATGGGTAAGGCTGAGAGAATAGCAATCAGTGATGCTACTGCTTTACATGACGATGATTTAGTCAAGGACATGAAAGATAGACTAGCAAAAATGTTCCCCGCAGGGCGTGAGTTGTATCCTTTCCAATACGCTGGTGTTAGGTTTGCTGAGTTAGCAGATGGAAGATGTCTCATTGGTGATGATATGGGTGTTGGTAAGACTATCCAAGCAATTGCATACTCAGCCTTACATCAAGAACATTGGCCTGTAATTGTAGTATGCCCTGCTAATCTAAAGTATAATTGGGGCAGAGAGATTAGCACTTGGTTACCTAACTCAACTGTTCAAGTGGTAAAGAATGGGAAGGTGGAACTAGAAGGCTGTGACTTTACCATTATCAACTACGACTTAGCAACTAGACAGAAGGATAACTTAGATGGTTTAGGCGCTAACCTAGTCATCTTCGATGAGTCACATTACTTGAAGAATAGTAAAGCCAAGAGAACTATTGCTTGTGTATCCGTAGCAGAGAATGCTAACTCAGTTATATGTCTTAGTGGTACACCGATTACCAACAGACCGATTGAATTATTCACCACGCTTGAGATGATTAAACCTGCTGAATACAAAGGTAACTTCTTCCCTTATGCAAAGAGATACTGTAATGCTCATAACAATGGTTGGGGTTGGGACTTTACAGGCTCATCTAATGTTGAAGAATTGCATGAGAAACTAAGAGATATTATGATACGCAGAATGAAGAATGATGTGCTTGAAGAATTACCTGATAAGATTAGACAGTTCATACCGATAGTACCTAGTACAAAATATCTAGCAGATTATAGAAGGCTTGCTAGACAGTGGCTCAGTGAGTATGATTACTACAAAACAGCAGGTGGTATGCCAGCAGGGTTTGTATTGAATATGCTTACTGCACTCAGACATGCTGCTGGGCAAATGAAAGTACCTGCTGCTGCTGATTGGATAGCAGAGTACCACGACCAAAATCCTGACAAACCTATCATAGTATTCCATCATCACAAAGATGTGGGAGAAGATTTGATTAAACTATTACGCAGCGATAAAAGATTCAGTGGTAAGAGATGGGGGGCAATTAACGGTAGTACCCCTGCTGAAAAGAGAGATGCTAGAGTTCAGGCTTTTCAAGCAGGTGAATTAAGTGGACTTATTTGTTCAACGATTGCTGCTAAAGAAGGCTTGACTCTTACAGAAGCAGACACAGTGGTGTTCATAGAAAGAGAATGGGTATCAGGTTGGGAAGAACAGGCAGAGGATAGAGTCAATCGTATAGGACAAGATGCTGATACAGTACACGCAGTGTATCTATCAGTTGTTGGTACTATTGATGAGAAGTTCGATAGAATCGTAGAAGATAAGAGAGAGGTTGTGAGTGCAATCTTAGATGGTACTACACATGAAGAGGGTACTAAGTCAGGGGTAGCAAAAGCATTACTGCAAGCAATGGTTGATGCTGGAGACATACCAGCAGGTATGATGAAAGACATAGGTGTTGCTAAACCTAAGTCACACACAGGAGAGGAAGAAGAATGAACCTTGACTATATAAACCGAGATTGAATTAAGTGGTGATTAAGATGTTGTTTGATTGTGAGTTTTGTAATGAAAAAGGAATGGAATTAAGTCTAGGGACATTTCTAGCGCCCTCAGTATTCTATGATGGTGAACCTGTGGAAACAGACATTATCGTAATGAAATGTATTGAGTGTGGTGTGCATGAGCCTTGTGATGATAATGATTTGATAGGTTTCATCATGCAGATATTAGGTGAGACTAACTACCAAAAAGCGATGATAAAAGCACTACAAATATTATGGAAGGAAACACACATGAAGGAGATGGTAGAATGAGTTATGGATATGAACCTAGTCCTAAACCTACATGGTGGAAAGGATTAACTGAGAAAGAACAGATAGAGTGGTATAATGGTTACATTAAAGCACTAAAGAATGTGATTATTTACGGTAGTGACAGCGTAAATATTGACCTCGAACAAGCGAGAAGAGAACTATTCCTTTTGTCGGGTAATTATGAAAGAAATAGCAACAAAAAAATCTCATTGTTAGATGTGATTACAGA
>Ga0181419_1000622_pt1 | contig 12500 bp, 6 predicted proteins | sample 42SPOviralmetaG_FD_130144 | JGI IMG/M metagenome (GOLD analysis project Ga0181419, IMG submission 130144) | Marine viral communities from the oligotrophic San Pedro Time Series (SPOT) site, San Pedro Channel, CA, USA - 42 SPOT_SRF_2013-04-24 | ecosystem: Environmental > Aquatic > Marine > Strait...
GCTGACCTGTATAAGCAAACGATTGCATTGACAAAAGGTGGATTGAAAGCATGAGTGAATGGAATGACCTGATTGGAATTTTGTTAATCATATCAATAGCTTACACGATCTATTTGAAACTAGAGGATAAAGAATGAGTGGTGCTTTTAATAATATGTTGCATTTCGTAGGTGTTGTTGAAGACAACTATGATAAGACGAATGCGGGAAGAGTTCGTGTTCGTGCTTTTGGTATTCACCCTCCTCGTGTGAGTGATGATATTGAAGATAATGTGCCTACCCGTGATCTACCATGGGCAACTGTACTAGATGGTACTTATGGCTTGGCTCCTTTGATTCCTAAAGTAGGTGATTGGGTATTTGGTTTCTTTATAGATGGAAGAGAAGCACAACAGCCTATGATTATAGGAAGACTGCCTGGTATGCATATGAATCTACCAGGTGGCACGGGTGAAGCAGGTGAAGATGGTTATCTACCGCCTGAAAGCATTCATAGTTATGGTAAGCCTGAACTACACCGCTATATAGGTGGTGAAGACATGACAAAGGGTCAGACACTACTACAAGCATCAAGTATCAACGAAGATATTACGCAAGCCTTATCTGAAGAAACATTTGATGAGCCACCTATTGCAATGCCCGAGAATAACTATAACAATAGAGTCCTTGCAAGCAAGAGTGGTGATAACTTTATTGTAATGGGTGATGGTGATGAGAACGAGTCAAGTGATTATATTCTTCTCTCCCACTCCTCTGGCTCTGTATTCCAGATTGACCCAAACGGTACCATCTTTATTAAATCATTTGCTGATCAGTATAACACAACAGAGGGTGTCTTGTCAACCTTTGTGAAGGGTTCTTCTCATACAAATATACAAGAAGATTATACATTGAAGGTTGAGCAAGGGGGTGGGAAAGTCTATATCAACGGTGATTTCGATATAGAATGCGAAAACTTTAATGTGACAGCCCGTTCGAATATGAATCTTCACGCAGGTGTTAAGACAAATATCTCTGCAGGTGGTATATCTGTCCTTGCTTCAGCAGACGATATCAATATGGGTGCGAAAGGAAGCATGAAGTTTAAGACAGGTGACAGTGAAACACTAGGTGGTTTCTATGTACAAGCACTTGATGGAGACTTCCATATTGACACCTATAAGACAAATATGTTAAGTAAGACATATACAAAGATCAGTAGTGAGGGTACTCCTTGTGTATCAGAGCAAGTATTACCGTATCCTGATTCTGGCCATAAGGGAGTTGAGATCAATTCTGCTGATTTAGTACACATCGAAGCACCAAAAGCGAGCATGACAGGTACAGATGCATTAAGTCTCGATGGGGGTGTGATAGGTATTAAGTCAAGCGGCAATGTAGGTATTACTGGTGGCACTGTAGGCATAGATGATACAGTACGAATGGCAGAAGGAAATGGTACGGGTACAGCAAATAGCACTTATAGTACTACAGATGGTAATAGAGCAACACAGAAGCCTAAGAAAGATGCACAAGTTTCTGTCACAGAAGTCGCTACAGTCATGTCACCAGGTGAATTACCTAAGAGTAGAGCGCAACGAACACCTGTTATTCAACGAGTAACAGAGTTTATCACAGGTTTAATGGAGTAGAAGAATGAGTATCGAATGCGATAACACCACCCCGCTAGGGAGCAAGAATGCACCCGAACTACTCAGCGAGAACAGTACTGCACTGATTGATGCGATACTAGACCTCACTGATATTGCGAATGTGGGTGTTACTAACGATGCAAATGGCACAAGTATAGACGAGTTTGCGAATCCTCTTGTCACAATTGATCAAAGAGAACTTGCTGAAACAACAAATCTACTGAATAATATACTTGCAAATACACCACTTGATGCGTTTCCTAATCTACAAGACAAGCTAAGTGGTACTGGAGGTAGACTATCTGCTACAGATTTAGCAGAGGCTTCGATTGATTTAGGGTTAGATGTTACTTCTCTGAAAGATGATCTCTCTGATTATAACACAAATTTACCTCAATTGTCAACCCCAGGTGCAGTCACAGAAGATAGTACTCGTACTATAACGACAGCAACTGGCTCTGAATTAATCTCTGACCCTAAGGCCTCACGACTCAATGCGAACGAATTAATCTCTGGAGATGGTGCTATAGCCGATTCTGGTGTCATTACAGCAACAGATCCTACTGGTCTTACAACAGGTACCACAGTAGGAAGTGGTTCAGGATCAATTGATACGGATCCAAATGACACAGGATCTGGTTCAAGTAGTGGTAGTGGTACAGGTACAGGTGGAACTGGTAGTACGCCTATTACTACAGCAAGTAGTGGTACGGGTACAGGTGGTGTAGGTAGTACGACAGTGGGTGGTCAAACAAAAAGTGGTACTACAATTAATACAGGTTCTTCTGACACTCCTATACTAGGTACTGATGCTACAAGACTATCTCAACGAGTAAGTACACCTGTTTCTACACCTGCTTTATCGACAACTTCACCTAATGCAAATAACTTAGCAAGAAATGTAAGCACAGCAGTGAGTGCGGGTGCTATATATGGTGCAGTTACTGGTGCTGGTGGACTAGCGACTATATTGCCAGTGCCTATATTTGATCTACTGAACAAGTTAGACTTTCATTCTGCGACAAACATTGGTCAGAAACTAAGCCAGAAGGTGTGTGGTGCATATAGTGATGTGCTTGCTGAGTTGACTAAGTTTACAAATGTAGTGAACTCTGGTAAAGACACTTTGAATAAGATATCGAATATACTAGAGAAAGATGTAAAGAAACTAGCAGAGAGTATTAAGCAAAGAGGTGTACTCCAGACATTAATGGATATACTAGAGAAGATTATTGAAGCCGCAATTAAGGCAGCGAAGGGTGTTGTTGTAGCGGCCCTTGGTTCTGTACTTGCTGTAGTGAAAGGTATTGCTTCTGCGAGTAAGGCCATTATGAAGAAAGTAGCAAAGATAACTCGTGATATACAGAACTATATGAAAGATGCAAGTGTTGCTAAGATTATAGCAGACATGGAGAAGCTAGTTGCTGAGTTGGCCTCGTCATTTGAGAGACTTACACCACAGAATATAGCGAACTTAATGTTTAGATTATGTCAAATGGCACAAGATTTACAAGCAAAACTCATGCAACCTGCGTTAGATTTGAATCGATTTGCTCAAACTATGGGTAGCCAGACACGAGCAATCAATAGTGCGAATGCAAAACAAGTACAATCAGCAGTTAAATATGGTGCTATTCGAGTCAGTGATGATGATCGAAAAGCAAAACAGAAGGGTGCTACTGAAGCAATTAACCAGTCTGCATCACCATCTAACACAGAAGCAGAGTATGTAGATAGTAAAGAAATGTCTGAGACAGAGATGTCTCTTCTATTAGGTATAGATGAGAATGGCATTGGGGGTGTAGTATCATTTGGACCTGAGTTGACGAAAGAAGATGCACTTGGTAAACAGCCTGGTTGGGAGAAAGTTAATCAAACAGTATGGCAAAGAATGATACGAACTTCAGCACAGACAGGTGAAGAGTATACTGTAACAAAGGGTTATGTAAGACCTGTATATAGTAGTCTTCTCAAGAGAAAAGTAAAGTCAGCACATAATACTGGCTATGCAATTGATATACAAGTAACACCAAAGATTCGAAAAGACACTATCGTAGCGGCCAGTAGAGCAGGCTTTACTGCGATTAGTGTATATCCTGATTATATTACTCTTGCTTTATCACGAAGAAGATCACATTTAAGTAATCAATTCAGTGGCCAAGAAGCACAAGAGTTAAGTGATTTATTGGATAAGCATAATATAGATGGATTTAAAATAAAAAGAACCTAGAATACACTATAAATAATCTATAAAGGGTAAATAAATGGCTAGAGTAACACCACGAACAAGACAACGAGAGTTCTTCTCTGATTTCATGTCGAATCTAGAGCAAGTGCCTGGGCGTGCAGATGTCGCTCGTGTGGTCAATGAGAATGCTGTCAAGCAGAGTATAAAGAATCTACTTATGACAGATCGTGGTGAACGCCTATTCCAACCAGACATAGGGTGTGATATAAGAGGTACTCTATTCGAGAATATAGACCCCAACACTATACTCATACTCAAAGAGAATATTAAATCAACAATTAAGACATATGAGCCTCGCTGTACAGTTAAGGCCGTGATTGTACAGTCTAATATAGATGACAATCGTATAAAGGTACAGGTTATATTCAGTGTAATAAATAGTAGCAGAGACTCATCGCTCACAATCGATCTAGATAGGGTAAGATAATGACAACACAGATTAAGCCAGTAACGAACATGGACTTTCTTGCGACTAAGGAAGAACTGAAAAAATTCCTTAAAAGTCAGGACCAGTTCAAAGACTTCGATTACGAAGGCTCAAACATGAATGTACTATTAGATGTACTTGCATATAATACATTCTATAATAGCTATTACTATAATATGGCCATCTCAGAGATGTTCCTTGATAGTGCATCTCAGCGTAACTCAGTTATCTCTCATGCAAAAGAACTGAACTACTTACCCACAAGTAGACGAAGTGCCATAGCAAAAGTAGATATTGTAATCACTTACCCAGACTATGATGGTAACTATTTTACTATACCTGAAGATACAGCATTTGCTGGTCGCTGTGGTAATAAGACATATACTTTCCTCACGAATACAGCGCACTCTGCTGTAAAGGATGCAAACAATCCTACGAAGTTTAGAATCAGTGGCGTTGAACTATTTGAGGGGCGCATTGTTCAAGAGACTCTCTCTACAATTGATACAACAATCTCGAATGCAAATATCGATACAAGAAGTTTAGAACTTACTGTGAATGGTGAGGCTTTCTTATATAAGACTGATGTATTTAACCTAAAGACCACAGATAATATATTCTTCTTGCAACCCGAGAATGACGGCAAGTACTCTGTTCAATTTGGGCAAAACAAATTTGGTGTACAGCCTACTGTAACAGATTCCATTATAGCGAAATATAGAGTAGCTTCTGGAGCGGCCGCAAACGGCGTGAACTCTTTGACGGTTGGCGCTTTTGGCGGAGCATCATCAATTGATGTGACTGTAACAGCACAATCTTCAGGCGGAAGAGATGCAGAAGATATTGAGTCAATAAGGGCTTTTGCTCCTAAGGCGCTTCAAGTACAAGAAAGAGCAATCACGACACGAGACTATGAGACTCTACTTCGTTCTCGCTTTCCTAATATACAAGCAATTAATGTATATGGTGGTGATGAAGTTGATCCACCTCAGTTTGGTAAGGTGATTATCTCTGTTGATGTAGTAGGTGGTGAAGGTGTTGCTGACTATGAGATTGCAAACTTTAAACGCTATCTACGAGATAAGACTCCGCTTACAATTGAGACTGTATTCGTAAGTGCGAAATACCTATTTGTTGATACGACTGTCAATGTGTCGTATGATCCTAATCTTACAAGTAAGTCTGCTTCACAGATTAGGGCTGATGTGACTGATGCGGTACTTAGCTATAATAATAGTTTCCTTAATGACTTTAAGAAGACTTATCGCCAGTCTAATCTATCTGCATCGATTGACTTACTAGAGACAGCAATCGTATCTACTGATATTGTTGCAAAGCCTGTGATTGAATATATTCCTGATCTAGGTGAATCTAAGTCTCCTTCGTTCTCGTTCGAGACTGCGCTTGTTAAGCCATATCCATATGATGCAGATAATGGTTTTGTAGGATTCAAGCCTGCTGTATCTTCAACTAAGTTCACAGTAGATGGTACTCTTGTATCAGCAAGAGATGATGGTAATGGTAATATCATGCTTGTGATTAGTGGTGCAGAAGGTGATAATATATTCAAGCCTGCTGTGGGTACAATTGATTACACAACAGGTACTGTTCGATTAATTGATTTGACAGTAACACAGTTTAATGGTAGTGCAATTCAGTTTACTGCTAACTCTATAGCGAAAGATATTAAGCCACCTAAAGATCGTATCATTATCATTCGTGGTAATGACATTAAAGTAAATGTAATACCTCTGGAATCATAATATGGCACTTGAGATTAGGGATAATATCCATTCTGACATTGCGAGCCAGTTTCCCAATGTCTACCGAGAGAATAGTGAGTTCTTGCTTGCTTTCATCGAGGCTTATTACAAGTATATGGATGATAAGCTAGAGAGGGATATACCTAAACTCAAAGACATTGATACCACGCTCACTGCATTCATTGTGTTCTTTAAGGGTAAGTACTTATCAGAGTTGCCCTTTTCTTCTGATGTGGATATTCGATTTATCCTAAAACACATACAAGACTTATACACAAGAAAGGGTAGTGAAGAGTCTCTGCAACTTCTATTCAAGATGTTCTTCAATGAAGATATCGAAATCTTTTATCCAAGTACATCAATACTAAGAGCATCTGACTCAATATTTCGAGGTGAAACATTTCTTGAGATGAAGCCTGTCTCTTTTGGCAGTGTTGAAAGTTATCCTATTATTCGTGGTGATACAATTCGAGGAGACTTGTCTCAAGCAAACGCATTCGTAGATGACATTATCTTTATTAACCTAGCGGGTGCAATTGTTCCTATTGTATATTTGTCTAGTCTCAAAGGCGCTTTCTCTCAAAGTGATGCGATAGAAGTTTTACGGGCTGACGATAACAATGTAGAGACTCTGACGAATGTGGGTAAATTGATTAACGGATCTATATCAGATGTCTCAATCAATAAAGCATTACGCCTTGCAGGAAATAGAGTGGGCGATACAGTCGATCTTAGGTCTAACTTGATTGGTATAGGCGCAACAGGCATTATTACAGAAGTATCTTCTGAAGAGATAGGCTTTATCGACTATGAGATTATCGATGGTGGTTGGGGCTATATTGACCCAACGACTGTAACACTAGAGTACTTTAATGACATAGGTATTAGTAACCGTGTTATTGTGGTAGATCGAGACACAGTATTAGATGTAGTGCCTGGAGACACTATCGTATTTCCTGGCTCTACAATCGAGTATGATAACAGATCAGGCGACTCTGACATACACAGTTTGACAGGTGCCGCTAAGATTATTGCTTATCGTCATCCTTTATTGTTTATTGAAACTAGATCAGACATACAGATAATGTATGATTTCATGTCTCAGAACTATAACACCGGGCAAGTAAACGATGCAGTACCTCCACAAGCGGTGTATAGAAGCGTTCTTTTTGATCATATGTTCAACGGATTTTATTATCACTTTACGAATACAAATGAGGTTGACTCTAATGACCAGTTATTTTTTCCACCGCCAGAGTTTGATAATCTTCTTTTTAAGTTTTATGTTAAACCAAATGAAGATGAGGGCGATGAGGGAATTATCAGTAACTTTACTGGTGCACAGCAAATCGGAGATTTGAGTGTCATCGATACTAACCAAACCCAGAATGACTTTCAATTATACTATAAGTTTGTTAACTCAGTAAACAACGGCACTAATGAAGGATCTATCTTTGAAGGTTTAGAAGATGTTGGCGATACGATTCTAAACTATCAATCAGGTAATGAGATTGATATAGGTATAGTTGATCCCGTTGCTCTCGCAAATAATATTCCAGATAGACTACCCACATTTCAGGCACTACAAGCAACTAGTTCGGGTTCAACCCACGGTGGTGGATCAACAGGCTTTTTTGAATACTCTCTGGGAGATTTAAAACATGGCCAGCTATACACTATCTCTAATCCAGGTAATGTTCTTACAGAAGAAGACTATATTAATATAGGTGCAAAGAAAGGAACTAGAGGCCACGACTTCTTTTTCTCTGAAGAGAACTTACATTTAATTGCTCCTATTCAGGGCCCAACAGAAAATTACGGATCTTTTGTTGACGATGCTAGATACAGAATCACTGATTTGGGAGATGGTAGAAGCTGGAATGGTGTAGGAGCTTCTGCTACAGCAAAAGTTGGCGATGTATTCACCGCAACTACAACTGGATCAGGACAATCGGGAACAGGCGGTACAGCACAAAGATTATTAGTAGAAGATGATCGCCATGATGCAATCTTCACTTGTCAAAAACAAGTCTTTGCTAGACTGTATCAGTACTTTACATATAACGATCTTACTCCGGATTTCTCTGTTGGCAAAACGCTATCAGCTCCAGAAGAGGGTCAAGATTATACACACTATAACACGCACTTTGTTCCTACTAATCAGCTAGTACCAGGTAGATTATACAGACCACTTGATGAGGGTGACTTGTCTTACACTGAGTGGTTGGGAGTTGGACTAGATTTAAATGATAATGATTATGAAGTAGATATTTTAAATGGTGGTACTGGATTCGCAGTTGGTAGAACTAATATTCGACCCAGAAAGAAATATATGATTACTGATAAAGGCACGATGGGCAAAGAAGAGTTTGAGTTACTAGGCGTAACACCATCAGAAAATCCTTTAGGTCCTTCAGTAGGCGACACTTTCTATGGTAGCGAGAATGTAAACAATATTGCCTTTGGAGAATTCGGTAAGACTTTCGATATAACTGATGTCTTAGATGATGGTTTTAGAATATATAAGGAAGATCACAACTTCAGAACTGGTGATAAGGTTGTCTATCTAGGCGACAATATTTTGACTGCGACTGGCAATATAGATTCTGGTGATGCTCTCTATGTGCTTAAAATTGATGCCAATAAATATCAACTTTATACAGAAGAAACTCTAACCACAGACACTCTTGTCACTTTCAATGATATATCCAATGGTAATTTAGGCGTTGATGGCACTTTTGTAAAACAGAGTGGTGCTCCTAATGTAGTAGATGTATCATTGGCAATGCATAAAACTGTTGAATTTGAAGCCATTGATCCTCAGCCAGCAGATATTAGTGGTACAGGATGGTGTGTTGATATCGCAAAGGTATCAGCAAACTCTGGCAATAACGATCACAGAACACCTATTTACAATGAAGCGGGCAATGCCATAGTTAGATATGAGTGGTTAGGATATTACAGTTCAGAAGGCAATATCATCGATCCTATACAGAAAGCAGATAGTTCAGGACCACTAGATGTTATTCCAGCAGAGTTAGAGTTACAATCTGGATTAGAAATTATTGGTTTCATCAATGGAGAATTTGATCACCCCGTAAGATGTAACAGAATTGGAGCATTTAACGATTCTTCTTCTTTCGAGATAACAGCAATTGATGAAGAAGAAACAGTAACATTAGTGCCGGATATAGTGGGCGATGTTGTTGCGGAAAATATTTTTGAGCAACCCACAGGTGACGACAACAGGCTACAAGACGGGGAATATGGTCTTTCTGGTGTAGGCTTAGAAACAATTGACACCGAGTATAGAGATGCTTTCTCTAAAGTCACATTCACTCTCGGTAGAATATCTGAAATAAGAGAAGACAAGCCAGGCACAGAGTATGAAAACGATGTTGGTGTGCAGATTATTAATGAAGCTATTTCTAGATTCGATAAAAGGGATGTTATATTGAGGTTCGATAAAGACGACTTTAATCTAGCTGAAGGAGAAATTATCGAGCAAGAAAGAGAATTAACAGACACCAATATCGATGAAGTTAATGGATTAAATCGTAATGAAATAGCCGCTATGCCTGCAAGCACAGAATTTGTTGTTGGTGTAGGTTATGGTCAAAGTGTAACCACTTTTGCCATCGAACAACAAAAGTACACAGCAAAAGCCAAATTCTTGAAAAGAGAAGATCAGAATTATTTCTTCAGGCCAATAACATTCTACGGATTTAAAAAGGATATACCTATTCTTATTAAAGCAGAGGATAGGTTGATACTGTCAATGACTACAGATAAGAACTCATTACCTATGGGAGCTAATGCTAATATAGTGGGGTCTGTTAACTACGATACCGGACAAATAAAGGCTTTGACTGTTACCCATACAGGATATAAATTTAAAGATAATGAGATTGTTGACATTATCAACACTAATGCAAAAAATAGTAAAAGATATAATGATCTTATAGGAACTGCTAAACTCAGAACTTTAGGTCAAGGTAATACTAAGGGAGAGTGGAAAACTAAAACATCATTCTTAAACGAAACAACTACGAGGCTTCACGACAACGATTACTATCAAGAATACTCTTATGATATTTCATCTATGATTGATCCTGCTCTTTACACTCCCGTAGTAAAGAATGTTGTGGGTGTCGCAGGAACAAAACTATTTAGTACGCCATTGATAAATAGTGATAATGCAGTTTCGTCTAGTATTGATGTAGAAATAGATAACTACAGAATTGTGACTAGCGAATACTTTGCTGAAGGTCAAGGAATTGCTGGTAATGCTTCTTACGACTTTGATGCTCTTGCTGATAATGATCCAGGTAAGATTATATCTACTGAATCTGGTGAAGACTTTGTTGCTATTACAACACAACTTATAAAAGAAGATTAATTATGTCTAATTTAATAATAAAAACTGACGGTGATCCATTTCCAGCACTTGCTGGAAAATCTCTTGAGTCGGATAATCTTGAAGGAATTAGCATAGGCGATCCTATTAACAATGGCAGAACTAGAGGGTTTACAGACACTGCAACAGGATTTTCTTCGATACAAGATCAAGTACCGCAAAAAGAGTACAGTATAAATTATCGTGCTGGAGATAGAGATGTGTATGTTGATCCAGTAGGACAATATGTGAAAAACAATACTCCTGTGGGAGTTGCTGTTAACGGAGCTGTTATATATTGTCCTAATTCAAAGTTTAAAAGAATATCAGTTAATGATAGTGTTGAGACCAGAAATTCTGGTAACTTTACTTTTGATGTGGGCAACCAAGCAGAAAACAGCCTTTTAGATATTTGTGGAGGAAAACCAGAAGACTCAGGCGAATATAGATACAGAAATGGAAGATTTTGTTATAAAGGATTTAATGATCCCAACTCAGCGAATCCAAACACTAGATTTATAGATTCTAGTACTTATTTTAGTTCCTCTTCATTTGGGTCTGATGTATTGAGACATCCCAGTATTGATCACGAAGGCACAACATTCACCGCTGGCCATTCGAAAATAATAGGATGGTCACTTGACGGTTATCCTATATACGGTCCTTTTGGATATCAAAACCCTTTAGATCCGACTAGTAGTGTTGTTCTAATGAGAAGTACTTATGTGGTGAAATCTGCCGAAGACTTAGCGAATATGCCCAATAGACCCTTAGGCGATGCAGGAGGTACTTATATTGAAGATTACACTATAAGTTTTAATGTACCCAATTCTTTAGATGAGTTTAACGGAAGATATTGTATAACTCCTGACTACAGAGAAGGAACTTATGCATACTTTTTAACATTTAGTGACGAATCTACGGATGAGAGTCCAGCCACTGCTCCTAAAAATGCCGCTTATCCTTATGTGATAGGTCCAAGAACTAAACAACCAACTTCTTATTAATTGAGAAAAGTAAATGACAAAGATTATTACAGAAAATTTTAAAACAGAAACTACCCATGCGCTATTCGACACATTGGGTACTGACGACTATTATGTGGTGGCTTCTACTGCTGTTAATGCTACTGAGTTCGAACTTGATCCCACTATTCAAAACACGCAAAAGGATAAGAGAGATTTTCAGAGAAAGATTATATTTGGAAACAGAATAAATCAAGTAGATGCTAGATATATGTTTCTAGAGAATCCCTGGACTAGAGGCACAGTTTATGATCAGTACGATGATTCCAAAGATATCGAATCTCTTAATATGATTGTCACAATTCAGGATCAGGCTGGTGGCAACTATATGGTTCTAAAGTGTTTAGATAACAACAACGGTGCTGAGTCTCAAGAAATACCTGGTACAATTGATTCAAATAATTACAGAGTTGTTAGTACGCAAGACGGTTATGTTTGGCAATATATGTTCACAGTACCCGCTAGTCTTGCCGTCTTATATAGAACATCGACTAGTTTGCCTTTGCCATCGTTCACTGAGTTTGGAGGCGGATATGGTCATCCAGATGTGTATAACAGAGCAAGAGAAGACATATCAAGGATTGATATTGTGAATAGTCCTGTAGGTCAGTTCAACCAGTATTTATTTGGTCCTGCAAATTCTATCTCTGACAGTTCTGATGTGTTGACTATTTCTTCTAAGGAAACTGTGCTTAAAGGAATAACCGAAGTGTTGGTTAGTACTACGCCTATAACTGGAAGAGCCTTGTATTCAGAACGGAATGCATATAAGAATATGTACCTGAGGCACAACGGCTCTGGTAAACTCTATACTGTTATATCATCTGAAACAATCGAGAACAATATCAAACTAACGATAAGAACTTCGGAATATGAAAGTCCAGATTCGTTTACTCCTGGATCACAAGACGGTGGTGTTCAGTGCCAACTAGTCATTAAGATTAGAGTTACTAATAGTAACATTACGGGAGAAACTTGTAAAGCATATGGTTTATTAAACGAGTCTGGTAC
>Ga0181419_1000623_pt1 | contig 12499 bp, 13 predicted proteins | sample 42SPOviralmetaG_FD_130144 | JGI IMG/M metagenome (GOLD analysis project Ga0181419, IMG submission 130144) | Marine viral communities from the oligotrophic San Pedro Time Series (SPOT) site, San Pedro Channel, CA, USA - 42 SPOT_SRF_2013-04-24 | ecosystem: Environmental > Aquatic > Marine > Strait...
CTACATACAGCTACATACAGCTACATACAGCTACATACAGCTACATACAGCTACATACAGCTACATACCGACACTCACCGACACTCACCGAGACTCTCCGACACTCTCCGAGACAATGAGCGTAGCATGTCTCCAACTCACCGAGGCAACTATCTCATATCCAAGTATCGATGGAGAATACCGCGGTGAAGACATCACCATCTGGGCGCCAGAAGAGCATCAGATACAGGGAATGTCGGGCGTGGGAGCATGGATGAGTGACCCCAGCTGCTACTCTGATATCTGTAAACTCATGTGCGAATCTGGGATGCACTGGGACCATGGGCCATGTCGCGCAGAAGTACTCGCCCACATCGACGAAATGGAGGAATGGGAAGAACATGGCAGCGCATACGAAATGTGGTGCCAAGGAGAAGCCAACATGGATGACCTCCACGAACCATCTCTCTTCACCGAGTGGAGTCAAGCAGACTGTGCGACCATTTGGGTCGGCGGGGGGTGCGTTGGATTTGCGGATCCTGAAAAAATCCAAAAGTTCACGCCAGAGATGCTTCTCCAGCGGAACACTCTAAACTACTTCTACAACTTCATGTGGAACAAACCCGAATTACTGGATCCGCAATCGCGCTTCGCGAAGACCTCGGGTGTTCCTGACACAGTAGAACTCCTAACACTCACAGCAGTTGGGAGCAATCACGGGGTCGCTAAGTCCGAGTTCGGGGCAGTGTTTGTCCCAAGGGGAGCCATACAACACCTCGAACACAATGGAGGGGCAACAGTAGGGACCATATTCGATGGTGAAATCACATTCACACCACAGAATAAGTTCCCATGGAGACTTGCACGAGACGGGGTCAAGTTCACATACGAAGATATGTGTGGAACTAGAATAGATGACTACTAGATTAGATCACCAAAATTAAAAATATAAAGACAAAAAAATATAGAAAATATAAAGACAAAAAAAATATCTTGTTTGTTTTTTTTATCAAATCATTTCACATTAAAAATATAATAAATTGTCTAAACTATCTCTAATTAATGTTCCGGGGGAATACCTTCTTCAGTCTCAATATTAGAGTAGTAGATAACATCAACAACTCGCTTGAACTCTTCGTTATCTGTTCTGTGAAATATGCTACGTTCGGGGTAAGACAGGTAATCCATTATTGAATTATCGTAGTAGTTCTTGGCCATAATGTCACCACCACAAGCGAGCATCAGCTTCAAGATAGATAATCCGAGATCGTGAGGTATGCCATCTTTATTTCTGGATCCATAGTATGACCCAATTTCAAATCCTTCATCCATTGCTTCCTGGTTCATCTTTCCCACCAGTAGGGACAGAGATAACACGTGATTTGAATGCCATGTCTCATATGGCTTCTCGTTCAACTTCTTCTTGATCTCCGCACTTTCCCTCGATACCATAAGATTCTCCAGCACTCTCTGGTACTCCCGTGGATTAGTCTCTAGGAGATCCACCGTTAGATCGTGGATCTGTGGTGTGGCAACTCGTTGAGACATTTGCGTGCGCGAACTTGGGTTATTTGTCTTTTGTTTGACTAGGTGTTTTTCTCTTAATTGTTTTATCTGTTAGAATATCTTCTAACAACAATCAAATTTATTCATCTAGGGAGTTGATATTAAATGAGTAAAATATAGACTCATAAAAATATCAATAAATTTGAAGCTGTGATCTTCAACTTGAAATACACAACAAAAACAACCAAGCAGTTTGCATATTTCCCAGAGTTAAGGAGTCAATTAAGGAGTCAGTTAAGGAGTAAGTTAAGGAGCCAGTTAAGGAGTCAGTTAAGGGGGCATAAGATATGGCTTTTGCCGATTCTCATAAGTTCGAGGTGACTGATGAAGGGCTAGCCCTTCACAAGAGGGGTGGAGCAACTTACGCTGATAAGACAATCGACGGGGTCAATCTGGATGACAGTTGTCGGTGGATGAATCAGATTGATGAGATTAAACGAGGAGTTTCAACTCCTTCGGGCGAGTCTATCATGGTTGGAGAAAGGGTCAGTAGTGGTGAAGTCATGGAGGTCTCCAAGAAGTGGGGGAAAGAGCGAGGAGAAGGTAAGTTTAAGAGACAGAGAAGTGTCCCCAAGTCAAAGGTGAAGAAGTATCCTACAAAACCGAAGCCCAAGCATTCGTGGCACAAGAGACTTTCAAAGGTCGCTCAAGAACTTGGAGATCTTGAACTACAAACCGAGGAGCAGGCAAATATGGAGATGTATGAATATAATGAACATTGTGAAGAAGAAAAGGAAGCCATTGAAGAACAGGTTGCCGAGCAATATCTGTATGAGTGGTGTGAGATGATTGATAAGAAGCCGGGAGAGTTTCGCGTTGTAGAATTAAGCTCTCCAATCTGTGGCATAACCGGGAAAGAGATTTTCAATATCGATGTTGCGGGTGTAAATAGATCCCCCACATTGATTCAGAACGCATTCTGGACTGAGTGGTGGAGAAACAACCGAAATCAACCAACCAGGGTTGCTAGAAGATACATCTTCACATACTGGGATGAAGGCTCAAAGATATATAGATATAAACCCCTTCCTTATTTTGATATGATCGATCTAGATGGAGATAAACATATTAGAGATCATAGTGGATTTCTGGGAGGATTGAAGGTCAATGTTTTGAATGGATGCCCCCCAGTCACGGGGAAGATGGTATGGCGTTGGTTGGACATAATGACCGAGGAATCGATTCAACCCGAAATGGGTGGAATCAATTGGAAGCAGATTTGGATGCAGATGGATTTCATGAGAACTGGTTTGATTCGAAACTATGAGTATAACGAGGGGGAGAGATCCCTATGTTTTAGGACGGGTGCCTCTGTTCCACATATCACATTCTCTGGTGATATACTTACGCATAAATATCATGATGACTGCACTGATGATGATTATTAGTGAGCATAAATGAAAACTTTAATAAATGATAAATTTGAATATTGAGATATTTTTTTTATCATAAAGTATATAATATGAGCATTTACACTCTAAATGATGTACCATCCGAGGTGTTTCAAGATTACATTCTACCCTTTATTGGGTTGAAAGAAATTGGAGCCCTTGCAATGGTTAGTACCTCTTTACGGGATCTGTGTGGAGAAGATCCCGTGTGGAGATATTTGTATTCAAAGACGACGAAGCCGAAGATTACTGATAACAGTAGACATATTGGTATATACCCATCTTATACACACAAAGAAACCGATAAAATATATCGCAATAGAGACCTTCGAAATATGGACAAAGATGAGTTTGATAAATCATGGATAGCGAATGAGGTGTGCCCTGTAGCAGATTCAATACGATGGCTTTCAATCTCAAACCCCTTTCATTGTAGCTGTTTGCCAAATGGTGTTCGATTTTCCAGTTGGAGAGATGTTATATCGCCTGTGATGAATATTAATTACCCATCACACAGATATATTGCTTACCACCCCAAAGAACAACAAGAAGAATATGTACAGAAGGTCAAAGAAGAATGGATAAATTACAACAAATCGAAGGGTCTATCAACCAATAACTTGTGTCAGTGTGTTGGGCATTATCACTATACATCATTGGGAAATGTATCAGTAAATGTAAAATACAAAAACTATAAAAAAATGACCCTTAAAAAGATGAAAACTCAAAAAAAGAAAGATCTACTAAAGTCAGAAAGAGAACTTCAAAGGGTCGAAAAAGAATTTGAAATACATAGGCAAATGTGGTTTGAAAAGTTGAAGATTCTTAAAAAGAATCTAAGGGAAAAAGAAGAACAATCAAATAAAAGCAAACTTTGTTTAAAGCATGTTGATGATTATCTAGAAAATGTATGAATTAGAACTTAAATTATATTTTTTTATGTAATATAAATAGTGAAATATTTATTAACTACCTTCTTCTTCTTCTTCTTCTGCGGCTGCTTCTTCTGCTGCTGCTTCTTCTTCTTCTTCTGTTTCTTCTTCTGTTTCTTCTTCTGTTTCTTCTTCTTCTTCTGTTTCTTCTTCTGTTTCTTCTTCTGTTTCTTCTTCTGTTTCTTCTTCTGTTTCTTCTTCTTCTTCTTCTTCTTTAATATTTAATTGTATAATTTTTTTTATATTATCTTCACTAGGAAAATCTAATAATACACACGAAATATTTTCATCATCATCTTTCAATGATTCTATAAATATATTTTGATATCCTGGTTCTTTATAATATAATCCTTGAAAATCGTAATATTTCACATTATAGAAACAATTAAATATGATTAGTATTATCATCATAATGAGTGAGAATTTATATTGTCTTATACTTGATAATGATTTAGTAGATGCGGCATCTGTTATGCCTAATAATGGTTTATTTAAAGATGTAATCGTGCATTGATTTGAAGATATATAATAAATTGATATAAATAAAATAACTATAACAGTGGATATTTTCCCGATTGTATTATCAAACATAAAATAAAATAATAAATAGAATGTTAATATTCCTATATTTGTAACTATAACTTTTAATAATTTTGATGTTCCACAATAGTTATATAATAAGTATTGTACAATTAAAAAAATTAAAAAGATAGATATTATATTACAAATATCAAATATAATATTTAATCTAGCTGGTGTAATATTTGTATCTAATATATTATATTTTTCATTAGTAATATCTACCTTCCAATTTTGAGAATAATCTAAGGCGGTTGATATATTCTTATATCTACTTAAACTATACGATTGTGTATAATAATAATCAAAAGATTCTGGATAATCAGGATACTTCATATTTTTGTCAATTATTATTATATTTTTATCCCGATTTATTAAATCGGAATATGTAATATTTGTATAATTTTTGTTGTCTGGATCTGTGTAGATTCTATTTTTTAATTTATCATCACTAAATATATTCCAAAAATCTGTTCTACGATCATCTGTTAAATTTTTCCTATTATCATGATCAGCCATAAATAATATTAAAATAAATTCTTTCGGATTTTCATCTAAGAATTTATTTATCTGATTTATAATATCTTCTATATTTTCTGATGGAAATAGATGCGATAATCTATAATTATTATTTTCACTATCATAATATATTCTAAAATCGAAGAATCTTATACCACTGTTTAACTGTTCATATATATTTTTATCTTGACATAATCCCCAACGATTAATAAACCATTTACCAAATAATGGTAATTTAGAAATAATTTTTTTAAAATTATTATCATTATGCATACTATCAGTATATTCATAATTAAAGGAATATGCCCCCGAATCATGAGTTCCAGGTACAATAATTTCTTTAATTTTCTTATTACTTAATGTTTCATAGTTATTATATAACCAGTTATTCATATAATATAATATATTATATAATATATTTATAATTAAACTTGGATATATTTTATATATGTTTTACTTGTGTAATGATATACTTGAAATGATAGGAAATCATGTTAAAACAAAAAGAGATAAAATTACATTAGATTATTATCTTGAAATATGGAATAATATAACCCCATCTAGAGGATGGAATAGTATTGTTCTAAATAATATTACAAATGAAGAATCAAATCATTGTTTCCTTCAAATAATCGGCTTAGATTTCATAGTAAATGAAGATGGATCAAGATTATTAATCAAAGAAGTCCAAAGAGTTATTAATTTATATGATAGAATAATATTAAATAGTTGGTATAATTTTAAATCTTGGATCCTGGATTTTAATGAAAATATAGAAAATGATGAAGATATTCTGACTTTTTATAAAATAAAAGTCATAAGAGATGATAATAATATAATAATTGGTATTCATTAAAAAAATTATAATAATCCTCGACGTTTAAGATCATAACAACTGTCACATATATTCATATTATAATATTTACACCAAATAGTAATAGTCCAAACATCATCTTTTCTTTTTTTACACCAATTACATTTTTTTTTAAGACAACACATATATTATATACTTACATTTCTGGTTCTGGTTCTGGTTCAAATGAATTAAACTTTGTATTTAGTTCTGTAATCCATCGATTTTTCATGTCTTCAAGTCTTTCTTTGATTCTTACTTCTTCTGGTGTAACTTCAATACCATGATAAGCATTCAATATCATTAGGATTGTAAATCCATCATCAACATCATTAAACCAGAAGTCGGAAAGACGTTTGTATTGGATATTAAGCATAAGCGTTCTTAGCATTTTCTTTGCCCCGGTGTCTTCATTTGAAAGGAGATCAAATATCTGACTATAAACTTTATCCATATGACCTTTCCTCAACTGAAAATATTCTTGAGAAGTATGTTTATTTGGAGAAGATGGTGTTCTAAAATATAGATAATTACAATCTTCCATCGGAACCCATGTTCGGGATCCCTTTTTAACCGGTTGAAGCATCTTTTGACCTTTAACTTCATGTCTATAATATACATCACTCGGCTTTACAATATAAGGTTCCATTTGTGTATGAATACTTTCAAACATATCTGTATTAAAATACCAATTCATCATATTTACAAATCCGATCATATCAGCCATGTATGAATTGTACTTGGCACCCTTTGATGCTTCTCTGATGATCTTCATATGTGAGTATGTAATTCCAAATCTTTCAAGGAAAGATTGAAATATTTCAGTGTACATTTCATTAACTATCCGGTGATTATTATCATTTATAACAATATTTCCACGTTGAAGCATTTGAAGTGTATATCTCCGCTCGGATCGCGCGACAGATGTAACAACTACTGGATTTTCGGGTGATCCTCGTTTATATGCTCTAAAAACCTCCAACCATGAATCGACCACATCGTTGTTTACCTCTGTTGATATCTTGGATCTAAAGTTGGATGCTACATCTCCTTGTCCGAGTTCATTTGGTGTGGCCGGAACGAAGAGTATAGCATTTGGATCTTTCAGATCCAAAATGATTTCTTCTTTGATTCCAGATGAAACTGCGGCGGCAAGGTCTATATAGCTTGGGTTACCCGACGGTGTGAAGTTCTCGTACGAAATGAGTGGTTCCATGTTTGCTTTGTGTATGAAGTAGTCTGTGCGAATTACAAGTAAAGTTTTCTGTAATGTCTCTGTGTTGAATGTGTTTAATATACACATATCCTCAACATCAAATTTGAGTTTATTAAAGAATAAAATCATAGAGAATATAATAATAATGAACGAACAAAAACAATTCACCCATCGAGTTCCGCAATTCATAAATGATGCAGTATGCGGTAAGTCATTATTAGATTTATCAGATAAAAAACAAACAGAAAATAAAACAATATTATCATTCATGATGGAATTAAATGAAACTGAAAAAATAAAAGATCTTGTTAATTGTGATTGGCGGCATCCGTGGGAAAAGTATGATTATGAAGAGAATGAAGAAAATGAATAATAACGTGATATTTCATCTTTAGTCATATTCATTTTGACAAGATCACCTTCTTCAATATATTCTAGATCTTGAAGGGAATAGGCTCCTAATTCTATAAACTTATCATAATAATGGAATAAATCTGATTGATTCAAAAATGATACAATTTCTACATAAATCTTTTTTTTAAACTTCATATAAATCCTATTATTCTTAGACCATTCTTTACTAATATATCTTTCGATACGACTTGCTGACATAGATTCTAATTCTAAATCTGATAATTCTACTAATTTCATACCAATTTGTATCCCATATGTTTCTGATGCGACTGTATTTGGAATAATTTTCTGTATATATAGAGAGTCATCTTCATTTTGACCAAAGACAATTCCAAGAGGTCCGTCTCCTTCAAAGAACTCTTCAAAATAGAAGTCATTTTGAGAAAAATCCCCTTCACTTGCTGATTTTCTCATATGGTATTGAAGATCAACACCAAAACATGGTGAGCTTTTTGATTTATTCATAATGAATTATATTAATACAACAATGATTATCTTTAATCAAATTTATTGAAACTTGATATTAACTAAATTATGATCACTAATGGAAGGGATAGTATCCAGGACATTATATGATATAATATTCATATTTTTGGTATAAATATAATCAATACGAGTATTATATCTACAAGTAATATGTTTATCATTTTTCCCACAATCATACCATTCAATATTAAGTTTATCAGAGAGCTCATGAACTGGTAATTCCCATTGTCCATATTTTCTAATTTTGTAAATATCTGCCCATTCTTTCGGAGAATAATCTGCTTTTGTAAGAGCATTAAAATCACCCAACAATATACTTTGATATTCATCAGAATATGTATTGATTTTATCAAGGATTTCATCTATTTCTTGATTTCGTATATTTTCATCTTTATAATTTAAATGAACATTAGTAACAAATATAGGTTTATGTAAGGGTAAATGAATAATTAATGATGTAAATGATTCTTTATTTAATTTATTAGATATAAGTTGTATTGGATATTTAGTCATTAAAAGGAGTCCTTTATTATAGGAATAATTATATCCTTGTGTAATAATATGTAGTTTTTTTGTATCATATACTTCTTGTAGAGCAATAATATCATATGATCGAATTAAAGATTGTATATCTGATAAATTATCTTTCATTTCATAATTCATAAAATTATGTATATTAAAAGTCATTATAGAATATGATGATTTCATTTTATTCATATAATAATATACTATAAAATATACTTTAAAATAAATTAAGATCAGATAACAAATATGGAAGATTATATATTTAAGATAACTATGCATTCAAAACCTATTAAATATTTACTATTTAATCTGTCAAAGATCTTAGATATAACTACATTAAATATCTACAAAGATAAGATAATAATTACAGATAAAAAAGAAGATATTTTATGTTGGGTGAAGTTTGAAATGAAAGATTTTCAAGAATATTATGTATCAGAAGATTATCAATTACATATTGATTTGAAACGATTTCGAGGAGTATTAGAAAATATTAGAAATGATTCATCTTTAACAATAAGTAAAAAGAAAGATACTGAATACTGGTGTTTAGATAATCATGATGATAAGGAGAAGACATTCAATAAAGGAATACTTTGTCTATGTCTACAACATTATAAAATACAACATATTGGAAGATGGTATAAAAAGAAAATTATAAAATCACAGATGTTTGATGAAATGTGGACGATAAAATCGGAAGCATTGACAGACTGGATCAAAAATATGAAACAACATAAATATGAAATGTTTGATTTAGAGATAAAAGATAATAATATGTCTATAGTTTATGGTAATTATCAAGGATATTTATCAAAATATTTGAAATATTGTGGATATTTTACTGATTGGTGTAATGAGATAAATATATATAAAAAAGATAATTTCCCAGTTATGTTTAGTTTCGCAAATGATTTTGGAAATATAAGAATATGTATAGATAAAAAATTATATATAAGTTATATATAATGAAAAAAAACAATAAATCTTTAAAAGGTGGTGGCGGTGATAGTAGAGGTGGTGGAAGTAGAGGTGGTGATAGTGGTGGTGGAAGTAGAGGTGGTGATAGTGGAGGAGGTGGTGATAGTGGAGGAGGTGGTGATAGTGGAGGAGGTGGTGGAAGTAGAGGTAGTAGAGGTGGTGATATTACTAGAGAAAGTGGAGTTGTGAGAAATGAGGATCAAATAATAAATAAATGTTCTGGATTTTATAATTTTGCTTCTAGTATTACATATTTCATGTGGTGTTTATCGGCATTTTTTACATTTATAATTATAATTATAACAATCTCATTATTTATATATTACTCAAAAGATCTAACTGGCGATGACTTACGTAAAGCAAAAGCATCATTCAATATAATGATAGCGTTTGAAATAGTAATATTTGTATTAAACTTACTGGTAATATATTTAGTTCCTTGGAATACTTGTGATAGTGGTTGGGTTTATTTCTTATTCTTTATTAATATTGCTCACTATCTAAGATTCTTAACTCCGCATCATCAAAATATTATTTATATTATATATCCCCCAGTCGATCAAAATGGAGAAGATGAAGATGAAGATGAAGATGAAGATGAAGATGGAGAAGATGAAGAAGATAATTAATAAATTATTGAAATTTGATTTAAAATTAAAATGATAAAGTAAATAAATAAAGTTAAAATGGAACAAGAACTGTCTTTGATTGATACTCAAATGAAAGAAGAAATTAAAAATGTGAAGGAAAGATATTCAAAAATGAAATCTGATATCAAAAAGAAATATAAAGATCTTGAAAAAGAAAAGAAAAAGAAGGAAAAAGAAGAACAAAAAAAGATTCGTAAATCTATACCAAAATCTCTAAAAATATTAGTATGGGATAAAAATATTGGTAAAGAAAAGGGTATTGGAGAATGTAATGTATGTAAAAGTGAAATAGATAGTAAAAACTTTGAGTGTGGTCACATAATTTCTGTAAAAGAGGGTGGAGATACAAATATTGAAAATCTTCTTCCAATTTGTAGTTCTTGTAATAAGTCAATGGGAACAGAAAACTTAATGATTTTTAAAGAAAGATATTTCTCTAAAAAATCAGAAAAAGAAACAAAGACTCCTGTAGAAGAGTTTATTGATAGTAAGATTAAGAATAATGATTCATTGATAGATGAAATTATATCAATCAATGATAATTATAATATTGGAGATCATCAACATGATATGTTTGGAACCGTCGAACCTCAAAAAATGAAGACAGGTAGAAAAGTAAATAGAAAAATAGATTTGGAGACAATTTATAATAAATATAGAAAATGGTTAGGAGAAAAACATCCTCAAATATATAAAGATACACAATTTGAAGGATGTTTTGGAGGAAATGATACAATGGACAATATTAAAGAAATAATGACTAAAAAATATGGTGTTCCGAATAATGTAGTATCTTTTCCTTATAGTCAGTTTGATTCGACAAAGCGTAAGATAGAGTGGAGTAATTTGGAGTTATTGTAATAAATATTATCTCTTATATTTCTATCTTTGTTTAGTATTCTTTTTTTTCTTTATCCATATCTTAATCTTTTAAAATGTAAATTTGATTGAATTGTAATATGATAAAGTAAATAAATAAAACACATTCTTGAAAGAATTAAATGGCTGACCGTGTTCCGGGTGAGTCAATTCCGTGTGACTTTTCTCAGCAATGGGATACATCAAAAGAGGAATGTAGATTTGATCTATATTCTATATCTAAAGAACATCTGAATAATATAAAGTTTAATGGGCACACAGTTGCAAATATACAAATCTATAATGATAATAGTGAACATGAAATATTAGAAATATCAGATAATTCCGAAGGATTTAAGACACATGAAGAGTTTTTGAAAGCAATTACTCTTTCATCTACGAGTAGAAATGGATATAGTAATAATCATTATGGGGTAGGTTATAAATCATCAATGATGAGAAGAGACTTATGCGGGATAATTATTTATATATCACCTGATATATCGGGGGTTGAAGGATATAAGTTTGCTAAGAAAGGAGAACCTAAAATTATAGGGATGAATGAAACACATAAAAATAAATTGATAGAATATGCCGATGGAAAGACGATGTGTATTACTGGTTATGGATATCATTACAGAGATTCAGAAACAGTATTAAATGATGAAGATTTAACTCAAATCATTTCAAAAGAAGGATTTGAATACTATGAACCAAAGTGGGGTTCTGATATGGATGAAGATTATGAAGAAGATGAAGATCATGATAATCAAATATCAACATTAAGTGATTTATTAAGTGTTGATTACTATAAACAGCTGAAAGATGGAAATACAATCATAGTAAATGGAAATGAATTAAATAAAGTTGACATTTTCTTAGATGAAAGATGTATTAATGTTAATATAAGTGAAAATCGGTTCTGTTATTTTAAAGTAGTTGCGAGTGTAAAAGTTTATAAAGATAAAAAAACAAAGAAATACAGCAGAGTATTGAATATTAAAAATGATAATGTAGAACTAACAGACAAAGAATTAATTTCAACAGAAAAGGGATACAAAATTGGAAAAAATAATCAAGGTAATGCGCAAAAAATAAAAAATTGTAAAAACAAAAATAAATCAGAATTATTCGCTTCTTATGAAATTACATATATGTATCAACGGCCAGATATTGACGATAATTATGGTGAAACCTGCATCTATATTAGTAATTCGGGTATATATATCTCTCGAGTAGATATACCATCAAGTTGTACAAAACATGTAAAACATAAAGATCTACGATGTAAAATAGAAGTGATTAAAAACTCATATGATATACCTATTATAAATCCTAAAAGAAATAAATCTCATACTACATTGGTAGAAGAAGAAGCAAAATGGATAGGAAAAGTGTTAGATAGATGTATGGTTGCTACCGATGAATTGAAAAATAAAGGTAAAGAATATTGTGAAAAGAATACTACACCACCACCAACACCAACACCAGAACCAGAACCAGAGCCGGCACCAGAGCCGGCACCAGAGCCAGAACCAGAGCCAGAACCA
>Ga0181419_1000624_pt1 | contig 12498 bp, 16 predicted proteins | sample 42SPOviralmetaG_FD_130144 | JGI IMG/M metagenome (GOLD analysis project Ga0181419, IMG submission 130144) | Marine viral communities from the oligotrophic San Pedro Time Series (SPOT) site, San Pedro Channel, CA, USA - 42 SPOT_SRF_2013-04-24 | ecosystem: Environmental > Aquatic > Marine > Strait...
CAAACTCTCGTGGGCATCCGTCGAGTCGTAGCAATCGTATTGCTCTTCGAGCAACAAGTCAACATCTTTCTGCTCATAGCTCCATTCCTCTTTGAGGAACGAGACAAGCTCAGTGGTATTTGCAAAGCAAAAATCTTCGTGAGTGTTCACATATCTGGCCATTATTCTATCCCTAATTCCAAGTCTTCACAGACTTGATAGGCAAAGTCAATGTCGTCCCAGACGGATACAATGCCTTCATAGACATGAGAGACAGCATAAGCTGGCTGATTGCCATAGGCTTCAGAGATGTTAGTTACTACGTAAATGTTGCTAGGGTTAGTCATAATCAAATCCTCAATCGGTTGGTTGTTTGTTAAGTGTATCATCTATTAGTTCGTAAGAACTTACTAATAGTGATACTACTAAGGCCGTGTGAACGTCATCATCACCATGCCAGAGATGCAAAGCCCAAGGGCTAAGACAGGCATGAGCAGCATGACAAGCGGTGGCATATCAGCTTGGACAACCACTGCAATCACAGCGAATATAGCTAGGATAAATCCTAAAAGGCAGTTAATCAATCCATTCCAAAACATAATCATTTCCTTCCTCATTGGTTGGTTAAGTGTATCATCTATATCTTCGTAAGAAGTAGATATAGTGATACTACTAAGACTTTGCGTGTCATGTCAAGCGCATTCTTCATACGGGTAGTTTATCTAGTTAAACCAAAGGTTTAGGGAAGACATGGGAGGGGGAGGGGGTAGTCTATCGAAGATAGGGGAGGTCACTAGGTGTATCCTTTTACACTCTCTACGAGAGAACTTTGCAGAACTTGTCATAATCTGGGAAGATTTGGGAGGTTTAATCGTAGATTAAGGTATCCTTTTCTCGCAGGGCTGCATATCTGTGCGGATGCATTATGCGACCCCACCCAAAGAAATCACCTCGCACGTATATATATAACATACCCCTGACATATATTCAGTATTTTAGGTAGAACCTATAATCATGGGGGAGTTAGGGATAATCTGGGAGGGGGCTTGTCTATTTAGACCCCTACCCCTTTGTCTGAGAAAGACATGCAGCAAAACACTGCCGATAAAATTTATAATTTTTACCAGGTCTATAATCTTTTAATTTTGGGGCGGGGCCTCCGAGGTGGTATGTAGTTAATGCTTGTATACAAAGTGGATAGAAGATATAATACATAGAGTCGGAGATACATTAAAGCAGAGGCGGGGCCTGGGAGGTTATATATAGTACCTCCGAACTTTAAAGTAAAGATAGTTTAGCATGAAACTGCTACTGACACAATACCGACCAAGAGCATTAGCACATCACATATTGTTACATGCTGTAACACTAAGGAAATAATGGATACTATAGAATTAGAACAACAGGCAAGCCCTGCAGAGTACAACTCACTGGAAGGTTGTCTTGAGGAATATATTAAGGCAAGGTCTAAGGACGACCTACTGACCTTTGTTAAGAAGACTGCACCTACGCTGGTGACTGACTTCAAGATGGGCAGGCACATTGAGCTATTGTGTGACAGACTACAGAAGGTAGCCGATGGGGAACTAAAGAGACTTATGGTCTTTCTGCCGCCCCGTAGCTCCAAGAGTCTCATTACCAGTAAAATATTCCCAGCGTGGTATATGGGCAGAGAACCCAACCACGAGATTATGTCTGTCTCTCACAGTGACCAGCTTGCCAGTGACTTTGGCCGTAGCGTAAGAGACATTGTGAATACGGAAGACTTCCAGAAAACATTCAAGGGTGTCCAGCTTAGAGCAGACGCCAAGGCGGCAGGCAAGTGGAAGACAAATCAGAATGGTTCTTACTATGCAGCTGGTGTCAGGTCACAGATTGCTGGACGTGGTGCGCACTTAGCCCTGCTGGATGACGTGATGTCTGAGGAAGATTCTTTCTCTGAGGCAGGCCGTAGGTATATTAAGGACTGGTGGCCATCAGGTCTACGTACACGTCTCATGCCTAATGGTGCCATTATTATTATTAACACACGCTATCACTATGATGACCTGTGTGGTTGGTTGCTGAAGCAGGAGTCAGACATCTCTGGTATTCCTTGGGAAGTAATTAGTATCCCTGCTTGGCTAGATGAAACATCTGCAGAGCTATTGGGCTTACCCGAAGGTTCGTCATACTTCCCTGAGTGGAAGCCAGATGACGTACTGAAGCTGGATGAGCAAGAGATTAGAGCAAGTAACGGGAGTAGATACTGGGATGCGCTATACATGCAGAACCCGTCACCAGACGAAGGCGGGATTATTAAAAAGAAATGGTTTCAATGGTGGGAGTACGAAGACCCGCCGCACTGTGAGTTTGTTATCCAGACGTATGACACAGCCTTCTCTACCAAGAAGACGGCTGACTATAGTGTCATCCAAACCTGGGGCATCTTTCACCAGTCGGAGCGTGACGAGTATGGTGGTGAATACACTATATCCAACCTCATCCTTCTCGGCAATGTTAAAGAGCGCTTCGAATATCCTGACCTTCGCCGCACGGCACAACATTTATACCAAAAGCATAGGCCAGATGTGTGTATCATTGAGAAGAAAGCTTCTGGTCAATCGCTGCTTCAGGATATGCGCCTCGCTGGACTACCTGTATTGGACTACCTTCCTGACAGGGACAAGGTTTCACGTGTCTATGCCGCTACGCCTCTTATGGAGTCGGGTCGTGTCTACATCCCGAAGGGCAAGGAGTGGGCAAAGGACTTATATGAAGAATCACTAGCCTTTCCCAACGGCGCACACGATGACCAAGTGGATGCAATGACCATGGCTATTCACTACATGCGTGACTCTTGGCATGTCTCCCACGACGAAGACCCAAGCTGGGAAGATGATTATAATCCAAGAAGACAAAAGAGGGTTGGATACTGGCGTACTTAAGTGTATAATAGGCTCAATGATATTCTTCCAAGTAGTAAACAAGGAACAAAAGTAAATGGCAACTGAACGTAATCCATACGACCTATCAGACAAATCAAAAGAATCAGGCATTGATATGAACATCGAAGACATTACGTCTGCCGATGCCGTTATTTCTGTTGACCCTGATACAGGCGAGATTGAGGTAGACCTCGAAGGCACAGCAGGTGAGGTAGAGATTGAACTTACCCTTGGTGACAACGAAGGCTTCTTTGAAAACCTTGTAGACATTATTGACGAAGACGAGTTAGCCGAGATTGGTAACACGGTAATTGATAAGTTCAATGCTGACAAAGACTCTCGCTCTGAGTGGGAATCAATGTTTGAGCGTGGCTTTGACCTTCTTGGTCTTAAGTTAGAAGACACAACGGAACCGTTTGAAGGTGCAGCCACTGCAGTACATCCACTGTTGATTGAGTCTGCTGTCAAGTTCCAAGCCAAGGCATCAACCGAATTGTTTCCCGCCAAAGGACCAGTTAAGACTCAGGTGCTAGGCGATATTACATTAGAAAAACAACAGCAAGCAAACCGTGTTCAGAACTTTATGAACTATCAGGTTACAACACAGATGCCTGAGTACTTCGATGAGTTTGAACGTATGTTGTTCCATCTTCCGCTTATCGGTTCAGCTTTAAAGAAAACTTATTATGATGCAAGTCTTGAGCGCCCTGTTAGCGAGTTTGTGCCTATTGACCAGTTTTATGTTTCTTACTATGCGACTGACCTTCGTAGAGCAGACCGTTACACTCATGTTATATATCGCAGTCCTGTGGATTTGGCTAGGCAAATAGAAGCAGGAATGTACGCAGACGTAGAGCTACCTACTGCTGGCATCCCCAATCTGTCTGGTATGGCAGAAAAGATGGACAGCGTTCTTGGCTTGTCTCCTGCTTCTGACAACGACCCACAGTATGTGCTGCTAGAACAACACTGCTATTTAGAAATTGAAGAAGACAAGATGCATAAGGGTAATGTGGCCTGTCCTTACATTGTAACTGTAGAAGAAACCACAGGTCAAGTATTGTCTATTCGACGCAACTGGACAGAGGGAGATGAAAAGTATGTCAAGAAGATGCACTTCACGCACTACAGATATGTTCCTGGTTTTGGTTTTTACGGCTTGGGCCTTATTCATTTCCTTGGCAATCTTACTATGTCTGCTACTGCTGCAATGCGTAGCCTACTTGATGCTGGCCAGTTCGCTAACTTACCAGGGGGTTTCAAAGCTAAGGGCGTCCGTATGGTTGGAGATAACGACCCTATTGCGCCAGGGGAATTTAAAGAAGTAGAGGCAACAGGCATGGACTTGTCTAAGTCTATTATCCCGCTGCCATTCAAAGAACCATCTCAGACTTTGTTTAATATGTTAAACTTTGTAACCCAAACGGGTCAGAAGTTTGCTGACAGCACAGAGCAGGTTATTTCAGACAGCGGAGGCTATGGACCAGTTGGTACAACCTTAGCATTGCTGGAAGCTTCAAGTAAGTTCTTTTCTTCAATCCACAAGCGCCTACACAAAGCACAGGGCGATGAGTTTAAAATCTTAGCCCGTATTGATTACGAATATCTTGATGAAGAATATCCTTATGATGTTCCAGGTGCGTCTGAAAAGATTCTTAGGAAAGACTTTGATGGTAAGGTAGACATTATTCCTGTATCTGACCCTAACATCCCGTCTAGCGCACAGCGTCTGATGCTTATCCAAACAGTTCAGCAGATTGCTCAGCAGTCAGAGCCTGGGATGTTTGACATGGAAGCCATTAACCGTATGCTTCTTACTACAGCCAACGTGCCTGATATTGATTCGTTGATGCCCCGTAAGGAAGAGGCGGAGCCTCAAGACCCAATGACCGACATCTTGGCGGTGTCTCAAAATAAACCAATTCAAGCCTTTACAGGCCAGAATCACGATGCACACATTTCGTTCAAGGGAGCCTTCTTGCAAGACCCAGGCAATCAAAAGAATCCATTCTTTAATCAGATGGCTGCAGCCTTGCAGGCTAACATTTCTGAGCATATGCTTCTGAAGTATAAAGAACAGATTGATGGTCTGTCTATGCAGGCGGCTCAGAATCCACAGATAGCTTTGCAGCTTTCCCAGATGCCTAATCCAGAGGAAGTGGCAAATGCACAGGCTGCTCAGCAAATCATGCAGACAAATATGCAAATGGCACAGGGTGGTGGCATGTCTCCTGAACAACAGATGCTTCAGATTGAAACACAGAAGCTTCAGGTCGAACAACAGAAAAACCAAACGCAAGCGGCTAAGGCTCAGGTGGACGCTACACTTAAGCAACGTGACCTTGACCTAAAAGAACAAAAGATTGTTATTGATGCTCAAGAGGCAGGAATGCAATCTAATATGAAAGCATATCAGAAAGAAGAAGACCGTAATGCTAAAAGAGCTTTGAAAGCTATGGATGTTCTAGCCGACTTAATTAAAACACAAGAGGCTAACGGCATTAAAGAAGTACAGCTTACTACTGATATGTTAAGCGCTATTATGAAGAACCAGCAAGGTAATTAATATTGTTATACGAAGAATTAATTAAAGAACTTCAAAAAGAAATTGAAGGATTGAAAAATTCGCTTGCATATGGGACAGCTTCAGACTATCCTATGTATAAGGAGGTGGTAGGTAATATTGCAGGGATTGAGAAATCAATTGGTATTATTAAAGACTATCTAACTAAATACATAGAAGAGGACTAGATTAATGCAAGCAGCATCTAATGCTATTAAAAACGACGAGTGGATTACAAATGACGATGTACCTGACCCGACACCATTACCAGAAGTTCCAGGATACACTGTACTTGTCCGCCCTATCTCTGTTAAGGAGAAGACAAAGGGAGGTATTATTCTTCCTGACTCAACCAAATCGGACATGGCTTATCTTACAACAGTTGGCCGTGTACTTAAGGTAGGCAGCGCCGCCTATCAAGACAGCAAGTTTGGCGATACCCCTTGGTGTAAAGAGGGAGACTATGTGTGTTACGGTAAACACGCAGGGAATAAATTCCTATACAAAGGCATACAGCTACTACTTATTTTTGACGACGATGTTAAAATGGTAGTTGGAAGCCCTAAAGATTTAGACCCAACATTTAATCTATCAAATTAATTTAACGTGTTGCTATTGTGACACGGTAACTTATACTATATAATATATCACATCAGCGTTATTCGTCTAAGTTCGCTGAGGACGTTAAACAGGAGAAGTACAAATGGCAGAGACTGAATGGTCTACTATTACACCTGAAAAGGGTGAATCCCCCGATAAAATTGAAATTGAAATTGAAGGCGCAGAAGAAGAAGTTGTATCTGCTGCACCAGAAGTAGAAGTTGAGAAGCAGGAAGAACCTGCTCCAACCCCAGAAGTAGAAGCTGAAGAGGCCACTACCACCGCAGAAGTGGAAGAGGAAGCACCAGCTAAAGAAGCAGAAACATCGGGCGCACAGAAGCGTATCCGTCAGCTGGTAAAACAGAAGAAGGAACGTGAAGCTCAGATTGAAGAACTGCTACAAGCTCAAAAAGACATGCAGGTTAAACTGCAGCAGCGTGAAGAAGAATACGGTACTCTTCTAAACACAAACGTAGAATCTAATGAGCGTCAAGTTACCGAAAGAATTGAACTTGCTAAGAGTGCCTATAAAGAAGCACTGGACAGCGGGGAATCAGATAGAATCTTACAGGCGCAAGAAGCACTTACTAATGCGCAGCAAGACAGCTATAATATTAAAACCTTTAAACAAGAGGCTGAATCTTTTAAGCCTGTTAATTTTGAGGAACAAGAGCAAGAGCTACCCGTTAATAAAGCTGCTGACAAAAAAGCACAGCGTTGGGTAACAGAGAATGACTGGTTTAATAAAGACCGTGTCTTAACTGCTGCTGCTCTTGAGATTGATGCAGAAGTACAAGGCGAAGGCTTTGACCCTGCTGATGACGATTATTACGAGGAAATTAACCGCCGTATGGCAGATACTTTTCCTAACAAATTCGGAACAACCACAGAAGAAGTAGTTGCCGATAAACCACGTACGAAGCCCACGTCAACGGCTTCTCAAGTAGTAGCTGGAGCATCGCACACCTCAGCATCCCCGTCTAACAAGAAAGTTAAACTCTCTCAAGAAGACGTACGACTCGCACAAAAGTGGGGAATTACACTTGAACAGTATGCCGCCGAAAAGCTGAAAGTAGAATCAGCTGGTGATGGTGAATATACAACAATTAACAGATAGCTGCGAAAGGATACATATACTTATGGCACGAAATACCACACGTGAATCCCAGTCTCGTGAACTGGAAACAAGAGAAACAGAAGACTACGAATATGTCGAACCGAACCTTTTAGATATTCCACAGTTTGTTAACAATAGATTTGACGAACAAGGAATGAAACTACGTTGGATACGCATCTCCCTTAAAGGTAAAGACGATTATACAAATGTTGGTAAGCGATTAGCTGAAGGCTGGGAGTTTGTTTCTCTCGACGAAGTACCTGAACTAGGCCACACCTCTATGGTTAGAGATGAGGGTCGTTATAGCGGTACTGTTTGCCGTGGGGACTTGGCTCTTGCCAAAATGCCCATCAAACGTGCAGAAGCACGGCAACGTCATTTCGAAGGGGCCTCTGCTGATATGGTGGATGCTGTTAACTCGCAACTTGAAAACGCAAGTGACAAAAAAATGCCTGTTCGAAACTCTAGTAAAACAAACGTAACCAGAGGACGTACACCCTCTTTCGATTAAGAACAAGGTGCTACAGAGTCTGGCTACATGATTCACAACTTAGGAGATTAATAAAATGACTACTAAACTAATTACTGGTATCACTCCTTCCCGTGTTCGTGGTAACTCGCCTCAGAGCAGTGGTGCAACTTCGTACCCAATCGCTTCTGGTGCTGGTGCAATGTATACAGGTACTCCTGTACGCTTGTCTGGCGGCTCGCTAGTTCCACTCGTTACTTCGACTGAAATGCCTATTGGTACATTCCAAGGCTGCAGTTACGTAGCAGACGGGGAGCAATACTTTAAACCTTACTACTCTGGCGTATCGGCTACCGATATTGTCGGTTTGGTAAACGACGACCCAAGTCAAACCTATATCATTAGCTCGGACACAACCGTTGCTGCTGGTATCGTTGGTAAAAACGTAGCAGCTTCGAATATTGCTGCTGGTTCTACCTTCACTGGTCGTTCCACAATCACGGCTCTAACCACTGCAGGTAGTGTCGGAACTTCGGCTGCTGGCCTGTTCCGTGTTATCGGCGTTGTCGATGAGCCAGGTAACGCTGTTGGCGACCCATATACTCGTTTGGAAGTCCAAATGGGTGCTGTTAGCCAACAGAACTTCATTAACGTACTGGTAACGACACCAGTTACGGTAACCAACTAAGGGAGATAATTAGAAATGGCTATTAATAGAGGAAGTATTTCCAAAGAGCTACTCCCAGGTCTGAACGCTGTATTTGGCGTTGAGTATGGAGAAGTATCCGATGAACACGCACCGTTGTTTGATGTTGAAAATTCAGACCGTGCATTTGAAGAAGAAGTTCTCTTCACAGGCTTCGGCTCGGCACCTGTAAAAGGTGAAGGCGCTGCTGTATCGTATGACGATGCCCAAGAAAGCTACACTGCTCGTTACACACACGAGACTGTTGCTCTTGGCTTTGCCATCACAGAAGAAGCAATGGAAGATAACTTGTATGATACGTTTGCTAAACTACGTGCCAAAGGTCTGGCCCGTGCAATGGCGAACACCAAACAAGTAAAAGCTGCTGATGTATTCAACAACGGCTTTAACGCTGCTTACGCTGGTGGTGACGGGGACTCCTTGTTCTCTGCAACACACGCAACGATTGGCGATGGCAACCAAAGCAACTTGCTGGCCGCTGCTGACCTTTCGGAAGCATCGCTTGAGACTGCTTTGATTAGCATCTCGAAAATCAAAGATGACCGTGGTATCCTGATTGGTGCGCAAGCCGAAAGCCTGCACATTCCTTCAGACCTCGCATTCACTGCAGACCAGATTCTGAACTCTGCTTTGTCCACCACAATCGTTTCCGATTCGGGTGTAACAAATACGAATGACATCAACAGCATCCGTAACCAAGGACTTGTCCCTGGTGGCTTCTACGTGAACCGTAGATTTACCGATACGAATGCTTTCTTCATCAAGACTGATTGCCCGAATGGTGCGAAAATGTTCGTACGTTCGCCGCTTCAGACTAAGATGGAACCAGACTTCGACACTGGTAACCTTCGCTTTAAAGCTCGTGAGCGTTATAGCTTTGGTTGGTCAGACTGGAGAGGTTTCTTCGGTAACGCTGGTGCCTAGTCACTAGTCTACTGATAGACTAAAAAATAGAAGGGCGTGGGAGTTGTATCCTGCGCCCTTTTTTAGTATAATAGGCACATCGAAGTTTATTATACAGGAGCGAATCATGTCGGCAAATCTTAGAGTAGCATATGTTACTTGCAATACTACACTGGTTAATACCGCTGTAGACACAGTTAGCGGTGTAGCGCTAAAGGGTACACGCATTAGAGGCGTCCATGCACAGGGTGTAGGTGAGTTTACTATCACTGGTACATCCGTAGATGCTTTTGGAAACTCAAATGGCGGTATTATTAAATTTACCAATACAACCAATTCAGATGTAACAGAAGCCTACCTCACAGACACTGGTGTCCGTATGGGTGGTACTGTTATTGTGCAATGTCCTACAGCAGGTTCAACGGTAACAATTTATTATGGCTAATTACACATACCTTGTAAACGACATTATTGAAGCATCTGAGAATGATGGCACTGAGTTTATTGCCTACATTCCCAAGATGGTTAATCGTGTTGAAGACAGAATGATAAAAGCCCTAGATGACTACGGGCTTGTAACTGCTACGTCAGTTGCCCTTTCCGCAGGTAAGAATATATTTGAATTGCCTACAGGAACAAAGGTTATTAAAAACATCCACCTTAAAGATGCAGGTACTAAGATTGCCTTGCTTCAAAGAACAGATGAATTTATTAATGATTACTGGCCCGTAAGCGCCAGCACAGGAACCCCAAAATATTATGCCAGAAAGACCAATAGTCAGATTCTTTTTGCTCCTACTGCAAGCGCTACTTATGGTGGTTCTATTGTGTACACAGTTAAACCAAGCCCTTTAACCAGTGCGAATCAAAATAACTATTTCTCAGATGAATGCTATGATGCTCTATTTTATGGCTGCATGGTCGAGGCTACAAACTTTATGAAAAACTTTTCTGTTACCTCTGTATATCAAGAGCAACATAAGAATGCAATGGACTTACTGAGAAACCAAGCTAGAAGAACACGCCGTGACGATATGGAGGATAACTCTTCCCCAGCAGGCGGCGACAACACATTAACTCCAGGAGGAAATTAAATGGCAGCGGTTAAGACAGGTGCTGACGCAATCAGAGCAGCATTAAAAAGTGGTACAACAGCAGCAGCTGTAAAGAAGTTTGGTAAGCGTCCTGTTTATCAAGTTCTTCGTCGTGACCAAGCAGCTAAGGATAAAGCAGTTAAGGCCAAAGCAGGTGCTATGCCAAGCATTAAAAAAGAAAAAATGTCAAGAGATGCCAAGGCTAAGGCAGCTTATGAGCGCTCTAAAAAGAAAGCAGAAAAGTTAAAAGAAGTCAAGCCTAAAAAACCAGTTAAGGTTAAAAAGGTTAAAGATTCTGCTACACAGAAAAAATTAGATGACGAGATGAGAAGAGAGCTTAAGGGTGAAACCGTTAAGGCTCGTCGTGACCGCATTAAGAAAGCTTCTGACCCTAAGAAGAGACGTAAGGCTGCACAGTTAACCCAAGGTCGTGAAACTTCTGCAGACTTTGAATCACGCATGTCTCGTGAAGCTCGTCAAGGGGGTGGAACTGATGTAGGTAAAAAGAAAGCCAATCGTGGCTCAAGCTCTGACCCGCTATATGAATACGAAGCTGGTCAGGCTTCTTCTTTCCTTCGTGGTAAAGACAAACCATTTATGGACGAATACGAAAAAGAACTAACTGAATTGATTAATAGAAACAAAGGTGGCTCGGTGCGTGGTGTAGGTTGTGCTAAACGAGGCTACGGCAAAGCAATGACAAAGGGGAAAAAATAACATGGCTAGCGGAACAGGTGCAAAATTAATTAGCAAGTTTGTCAAGGGAACTCCAAAAGGTAAGTCTCCTAATTATGGTAAACTTAAAGCAGAGCTTACTAGAAAAAGAAGAGAGAAGAAAGCAAGCGATGCTGAAAAAGAAGCGCTAGATATTCTTAAAAAGAATGACGAGACAGCTACAATGCAACAGAAAGCACGTCAGTCTGCATCAAGGCGTAAAAAGCCTGTAAGCTTAGCAGGTCCTAAAGAGTTTGGCGGTAGCGGTAAGTCTAAGCTTCAAAAGGGATTAGAGTCTGTAGAAAAGACCAAGAGTCCAAAAGTAAAAAAGACGGTTAGCAAGCCCATGTCTGCTGCAAAAAAGAAAAGAGTAGAAGAGGCACGTAAAAAGGGTTCAGGCGCTTTGATGCGTGAAGGCCTTTCGGATATTAAAGCTTACGGTGGCAAGGTTACTAAAAAAGCTAAGGGCGGTTCTGTACCTAAAGGTGTGGGCTGTGCAACTCGTGGATACGGGAAGGCAATGAAGTAATGAAAAAAGTACCAAAGAAGAATAAAGGTCTTTCCAAGCTTCCTACCGCTGTTCGTAACAGTATGGGATACTACCAAGAAGGTGGTTCTGTAACAGAAACTGTTAAGGGTAATCGTGGCACAAAAGAACAAGGCATGAGAGCTTACGACTACCAGCAGGAAATTAAAAAAGAACACGAAGAGCGTATGAAGTATATTGAAGAACAGCTTTCAGATAACCGTGGTGGTAAGGGAAAGTAATGTCTGATGCCAAGTACACAAAGCCAGAACTCCGTAAACGAATTGTTGCTCGCATTAAAGCGGGTAGCAAAGGCGGGGCAGCTGGTCAGTGGTCGGCACGTAAGGCTCAGTTAGTTGCAGCTGCTTATAAGAAAGCAGGTGGCGGCTACAAGGGCGGCAAAGGAAAGAAACAAAAATCATTAAGCAACTGGACAAAAGAAGAATGGGGTACCAAGAGTGGTAAGCCAAGTACGCAGGGGGCGAAGGCCACAGGTGAGAGGTACTTACCAAAAAAGGCGAGGGCTAAACTCACAAAAGCAGAGTATGCGAAGACTACGGCAGCTAAAAGAAAAGGACGAGCAGAAGGAAAACAGTTCGTTAAGCAGCCTAAAGCTATAGCTAAAAAAACAGCTAAAGTAAGAAACGCTGCAAAAGGTGGTTCCATCTCAGGACATAATAGGTTATACTAATACAATGGCATTAACAGATTCAGAAAAAAATAGATTAAAAAAACTTGGCCTCAAAGGTTTAAACAAACCTAAGATGACGCCAAGCCATCCAAGTAAAAAGGCTGTAGTGGCCGTAAGGGGAGACAATGGAAAACTTAAAACAATTCGTTTCGGCGCTCAAGGAATGGGCCACAACTACAGCAAAGAAGCTCGTTCAAACTTTAAAGCAA
>Ga0181419_1000627_pt1 | contig 12461 bp, 6 predicted proteins | sample 42SPOviralmetaG_FD_130144 | JGI IMG/M metagenome (GOLD analysis project Ga0181419, IMG submission 130144) | Marine viral communities from the oligotrophic San Pedro Time Series (SPOT) site, San Pedro Channel, CA, USA - 42 SPOT_SRF_2013-04-24 | ecosystem: Environmental > Aquatic > Marine > Strait...
CAGGACCTTGAGCACCTTTTTGTCCTTTAGAACCTGGTTCACCTTTAGCACCGCCATCGCCTTTTGGTCCTAAATCACCTTTATCACCAGTTAAACCAGTAGCACCTTTTTGGCCATCATCACCTTTTGGACCTTGTGGGCCTTTTGGTCCAAGATCACCCTGTGGTCCCATTGCACCAGTATCACCACCAGTACCTTGAGCACCTTTTTGTCCTTTAGTACCATCACCGCCTTGAGGTCCTTTATTACCTTGGCCACCTTTTTGACCTTTAGGACCTTGTCCACCCTGCTGTCCTTTCATAGCTGGATGTGCAGTAGGGTCGAAGTTACCTGCGTGAAGTATCGAGTGTCCTTGTATTGTAGCTCCTGCCTTTAAATTAGCCATTTTCTAGTTTCTGTTTTTATATTCTATTTTATATATTCAATTTCTTTTAGTAACACATTTATGGTATTTTGAAATTATTTGTATTTTCATCAAAATCCCAGAACCATACATCGCCACCTTCTCTAATATTCATTGGATCTATTTCCAACATAAATGGATATGCAAATTCTGCCCATATTGTAGTACCAGCGTATTGTTCAACTCTAACGTTAGGTTTAATATATGAAGTACCTGATGTCATTTTTGCAACTCTACCGTCTTTTGCACTTTTAATACCATTAGATGTACTAACTGTTTGAGCGCCTAAATTCGTACCATTACCCCACTCATATTCACCTGCCCATAAACCCCAGTAACTTTGATAAAAATTATCAACTTCTGTAGTTGTCATCCATTCTGGAAGTATAAATCCTGTTTGTAACTTCCATTCCATTTTCTGTCCTGTTGGCCAATTTTGATTAGCAAACATACCTAAATTAACTGAACTTAAATAGTGATTATCAATATCTGTAATATTAGCATTATTGTAATCTTTTAAATATTTAGCTGAGATCCCATTGCTAGCGACTGCTTTAGCAGTTAATGAAATTCTATTTGGTGCAGTTGCTGGATTTAATGAAGATTCGTGTTGTCTTACTCTTACCCAAACACCGAACATATAAATTTTACTATCATCTACTGGAATACCATATTGGTTACTAGAACCATATAGTAATTTATCATTTGTGAAGTTTGCTGGTGTATTTCTATATTCATAAGCCCAATGAGTGTTATTATTAACATTAGTACTATAAAAGTTAGTTCCTCTCCAGTTTACATGATTGATTGATTCCCATATTCCACCTGAATTAGGACTACTTATATGATTTAAAGAAGATTGACCTGTTCCATTAAATGTAACTGTTGAATACGTCTGACTAGTATTTAATAAATTTCTGTCAGTATTCCAAAACGATTCAAAATCCTCAGCTTTACCTGGATCCCAGTCAGCAGGACCTTCATTTACATTAAGACCATTTATATGCCATTTATGAACTGCAGCATCTCTATCTTGATCAGGGTTAAATCCAACCTTATATACTTCAAGACCTCTCATGTGTGCGCCGAGGTGGTTAGGATTTGTAGTTCCAGTTCCAGTTCCAGATCCAGAACCAGATCCTGGATATTGTATAGCCTTTATTCGAAGCTGGCTACCTGCAACAGAACTCGAAGTTCTTTTATGTAATATCTCATGTTTTTCAAAACAATCTATACCAGCTCTATTGCCAGTTCCAAATAGGTAACTATAAGTAGATCCATTAGCACCATCTTCTAACTCAACACCATAATAACCAGCATTGGTTCCATCTCCAGACCAATGGTTTAATCTTCCCATAAAAGAAATTCTTAAATACTCATTAGGCATTACTAATTCATGACCATTTTGGTCCCAACTTACAAACCTTTCTTGGGTGGTTTGGGTATTACTTGTCTCTCCGGTTTTTAAACCAGCACCAATACCTGAGGAAAGATCTTCTCCATAACCAGCATGTCCTAAAGTATTTCTATCATGTTCAATTGCTAATTCAATAGCAGCATTAGGATGTCCTGAAAGTGGACCTTGTAAAGATTCTGCTATTAGTCCAATATCGTTAACATTAGTACCTACTGCAGCATAACTAAATTCTTTACTCATACTATTACCTATATGTCTAGTAAACCTCCAAGATCTTAATGGACCTTCAAAAAAATCATAAAGATTCTGATCACTTCCTATTTTACCAAAACTATAAATAGCAAAAACAATATCACCATAAAGACCACCCATTATATTATCTAACATAGACTCCATATCCTGTAAGTCAGGAGCACCAGATTGGCCACCATTTGCCCAATATGTACCTATACTAGGCTGACCTAGTCCTGGGGATGTACTACCTCCATTGTAAGCATTCGAAGAATCATAATATGGGAATCTTACTATATAGTAGCCGCCTGCGTTAGAAGCTAGCTGTGATGTTATTGGGCCGCTTCCATAGTATTGATAACCGTCTGCATCTAATGATGCAACACTAGTACCTGGCGTTATAGTCTGACTTGCAGACTTATTATTAGGAACCCACTTAACATACCACTCATTAATATCACTAGTATGGGAATGTGCCTGAACTTCTATATAAGAATCAGTATAACTTCCTGCTACTGCAAAATGTTCGTGTGTTGCTTTTCTATTTCTTGTTAAATCTAAACTCATCTATTATATGTCATTGATTAGAATGTAAACCTCATTGTTGTACCGTCTGAACTAATTTCACCGCCGGATCTGTGTACAAACTTAGTCGCGTTAACGAATTGGTCTGTATAAAGTCTACCATCTACTGTCAATGACATCGAGCCTGCACCAACATCATCAGTACTAGCCATCCACTTCCAACCTCTAGTAGCAGTATTGCTCATTACGAATGTTGTAGCATAATCGTTTAGGTAACCATAGGTTTGTCCTGAGTACATACCAATACCGTATGTGCTATCAGTTCCCCAGAATCTATATTTAGTATATTGGTTTCCTGAGTTTACGTAGTGATAAGTACCTCCATTTGGACCTTCTTCACCCTTTTGACCTTTAGAACCGTCAACACCATTAGTACCAGAAGAGCCTGAAGTTCCTGCTGCACCGACTTCACCTTTTTGACCTTTTTGACCTGTGCCACCTTTAGAGCCCATGCCACCTTTTACGCCAATTTCACCTTTTTGTCCTTTTTGACCAACTTCGCCCTTTTGACCTTTTTGACCAACTTCACCTTTTTGACCTTTAGAACCAGGTGTACCGTCTCCACCTTCTGAACCTTTTTGACCTTTAGCTCCATCTACACCATTAGTACCAGAAGAACCTGAAGTTCCACCTTCACCTTTTTGACCTTTTTGTCCAGTCACACCTTTTTGACCGACTTCACCTTTTTGACCCTTTTGACCTTTAGCTCCGTCTCTACCATCAGTACCAGAAGAACCTGAAGTTCCGCTTTCACCAACTTCACCCTTTTGACCTTTTTGACCTGTGCCACCTTTAGAGCCCATGCCACCTTTTTCACCAATTTCACCCTTTTGTCCTTTGGCTCCGTCTACACCATTAGTACCAGAAGAACCTGAAGTTCCACCTTCACCTTTTTGGCCTTTTTGACCGACTTCACCTTTTTGACCTTTTTGGCCTTTAGCTCCATCAACACCATTAGTACCTGAAGAACCAGATGTTCCATCTTCTCCTTTAGGACCAATCTCACCTTTTTGACCTTTTTGACCTTTTTGACCAGTGTCACCTTTATCACCAGTTGCAACTAATGAAATTACAATATCATCACCGTTTGCAAATGGAGATTGTGTTGATGAACCTACGTTTGATAATTCATTTAATGTCCACCATGAACCATTATCTGTTAAATCACCGATCGCAAATAATAAGTAATCATCGGTATTGAATTTCTTAGATATTCTAATATGTGCTTTAATACCAGATGTTACGGCATCTAATGCTGTAAAGAATGACTCTACACTACCACCGTCATCATCAGTTTGATTTATATAAATGCTAGTAGCATCTACTTGTGTATTAAAATTATTTAATCTTAATCTACCACCAGCAGGTTGAGTCGCGCTTATAGCAGATGCAAATGTATAATCAAATGATGCACCACCAAAGTTACCATCTCTACCATCAGTACCAGATGAACCAGATGTTCCAGCATCACCTTTTTGACCAACTTCACCTTTTTGACCTTTAGCTCCGTCTCTACCATTAGTACCTGAAGAACCAGAGGTTCCACCTTCACCTTTTTGACCTTTTTGACCGACTTCACCTTTTTGACCTTTAGCTCCATCTACACCATTTGTACCAGAAGAACCTGAAGTTCCGCCTTCGCCCTTTTGACCTTTAGCTCCGTCTCTACCATTAGTACCAGAAGAACCAGATGTACCATCTTCTCCTTTATCTCCTTTATCACCTTTAGCGCCATCGACACCATTAGTACCTGAAGAACCAGATGTACCATCTTCTCCTTTATCTCCGACTTCACCTTTTTGACCTTTTTGTCCAGTCTCACCTTTTTGGCCGATTTCACCCTTTTGACCTTTAGCACCATCGACACCATCAGTACCAGATGAACCAGAAGTACCAGCATCACCTTTTTGACCAACTTCGCCCTTTTCGCCTTTTTGACCTTTAGCGCCATCGACACCATCAGTACCTGAAGAACCAGAAGTTCCAGCATCACCTTTAACACCAACTTCACCTTTTTGACCTTTAGCACCATCAACACCGTTTGTACCAGAAGAACCTGAAGTTCCTGCAATACTACCAGTATCTGACCATGATGCACCATCCCATGTGAAAGTTGTGCCTGTAGTTGTATTAATATATTGTTGACCAACAAATTGACCTGTTATTCTTCCAACAGGATCTGAAGTTCCTGCAAGTAAACCATCGTTACCTGAAGAACCAGATGTACCATTTATACCAGCTTCACCTTTTTGGCCTTTTTCACCGGTATTACCTTTAGCACCCTTTTCACCGTCAATACCATTTGTACCTGAAGAACCTGAAGTTCCGCTTTCACCTTTTTGACCTTTTTGACCAACTTCACCTTTTTGGCCTTTAGCTCCATCGACACCATTTGTACCAGAAGAACCAGAGGTTCCACCTTCACCTTTTTGGCCTTTTTGACCAACTTCACCTTTTTGACCAACTTCACCTTTTTGGCCTTTGGCTCCATCGACACCATTTGTACCTGAAGAACCTGATGTACCATTTACACCGGCTTCACCCTTTTGGCCTTTAGCTCCATCGACACCATCTGTACCTGAAGAACCTGAAGTTCCACTAAGAGGTGCAGACTGGTTTTCCCACTGGCCAGTTGAGCTGTTATATGCTAAATAATCACCGTTTTGTGTGTTATTTAACAGAAAATCTTTAATCTGTTTTAATTTTAGTCTAGACATGTAATACTGTTGTATTTTTACGCGTTATATTATATATCCTTCTAAGTTTTCTAGGTAGACAAATATCACGTTTGTTTTTTAACCAATTCCTTTAATTCTTTTAAAGGTTGGCATGCAACCATGTGGCAGTAGTCACCTGCTGTATTTGGAACTGCCATTCTTTTTATTTTAGGTAACTCACCAGTGTGATATTTCTTCTTGCTAAATAATTTAGTCTCTTCATCTACCTGCCATGCATGGATGTGTAAATCTGTAGATGTTATTTTGTTTTCTGTACAATAAACATCGACTGTACCACTTACGATATTCATAGGGCCTAATAGGTGATTGACTGCTATTTCTCCAGCGTACATAGATGCCGTACCTTTCCACCAACCGGGCCATGTTCCATTATCACCTTTTTTCCATCCGTATTTTAACAAATTAGATGTTATTTCTTTTTGTAATTTACATATTTTAGATATTGCTTCAGTATAACCTAACATACTTGCACCAACATGTGTTATGTTGTTATATTTTAGTCCCATTGCTTTAGAAGTGGCTACAATCTTTTCTCTAACTAAATTAATCCAACCAATACCTTGATTAATAGGATAGTACATTCCTGTGCCAAAATGTACTCTTGTTTTATCTAACTCAATACCTTTAAAGTTTTTTGTTAAAAATGTATCACAATCTGTTTTTAAAAGATAATCATATCTTTCTTTTAGTAGATTATCATGGACCGGGTTATCGAACATAGAAAAAGAATTAACAAAACCATAACCTTCCCATTCACTACCTTTTACTGCACATGACCCCATAGATAAAAGATACAAATCATCATGTTTAAATCTTTTTTCTATAGTCTCCATTATGATAGGATTTGTAAATGCAACTAAATCCCACTCTTCGTTAATATCCCACATTAACCACGATTTCCATAACCATGAAAATTCTTCAATACACTTTTCTTTGTTGTCAATATAAACAACAATAGCTTTATTCTTTTTATTCATAGGTATTTGTTTTCCAATCATATTTGTATGATAGATTATGTGTATTTTTACGATCCACTAGGTTATCTAATAACTTCTGGTATGTCTCTAACATATCTTCATTGTAAACTGTATATCTTGTTAGGACTTCCTCGTTTCTTTCGTTATACTCGTCTATGTTATTATTATGGTGCTCAAAAACATATTCCAACTGCTTCACACCTTCTTTAACATCAAAGTCAGGATAATAATATCCAGCATCTTGAATCATCGGCGCGTTGTGTACTAGTGGGTATTGTAGATACATTGCGTCTAAATAAGCGTAATTTAATGGATTATCCCACTGGTGTGAAACAACTACATCTGTTAATTTAGCAAGAATGCTATGAACAGGGTATCTATGATGTACAAATACTCTATTATCATCTGGATTAAATATAGATAATTTACCTAAAATAGTTTTCCAATACTTACTCTTCATAAGTCTAGCAGCGCTAATGATATTGAATGCCTTAAACTTAGAACCTCTTCTAAAAGCCTCTTCAGCAATCATCATAGGTATCATGTGATATTTAACCACGTTCATGTTAGGTTCCATGCATGTTAACCTCATTTCAGAAAGTTCTTTAGGCTGATAAATTGGAACAGCAACTTCTATCTCAGTACCATCTGCTAATTTACCACCATATAAGTTTTCTGTTTTATCAATAAACATAGGGTCCCAGATAAACGGAACAGCTTTTACTTTATCATCATCTAATCTATGTAGTATTCTAAAATAATCATGGTTATGTTTTTGTTGTTGAGGCACATACCATATTTCATCTAATTCGTTTTGAAGCGTGGGTACTTGGTCTGTGTCATCTCTAAACAAAACACGTTCCATATCTAATACATAGTTATTTCCACACATATATTTTATTACTCGTTTATGTTTACCTTGTGATTTAAACACTTTTAATGTTGTATCATCTAAAGCAGTACCTAATGTAACGAGTATATCAATATCTTTCCATTTCTTTAAAAATCTATAGATAGGAAACTCTTCAATATCCCATACTATTTTATCAGAGTTTAATTTACCTGTAATGGCGTTAGCTTCTACAGTCGCATTAGTATCTAATAAATAAACGTGATGTCCTAGTTTTTGGAACATGTTTGCTAGAAAAATAGCATTTAATTTAATACCATTAATCCACATGCTTTCGTTCTCCTTCATGAGGCCGAGTGTGATTCCTATTGTCATATTTGCAAATGTGATTTAATACAGTTTATATATCATACAAATAAAAAAGGGTCCCAAAAATGGGACCCTTTAATTTGCTATAAATTAGCGTACTTGTAAACTAATAAATTAGTTTTTGATGTACTTGAATTCTAGTACGTCATCTGCTTCTAGATCGAAACCTAGAGAACCTCCTATTACAGAGAAAGATGTTGAACCGTTAATTCTGACAGCATCGTGGTTAACGTATTGACCATTGATAGTTACAAACAATAAGTTTGCTTCTCTTTCTAAGTCATTCGCACCTTCGATTTCTGTAACTAAATCAACTACGGCTACGCCAGCACTTTCAGTTACATTTGAACCACCATCAAGCTGAGCTCCAGTTGTATCTACAACAGGTACAGTCATACCTCCTCCAGTAACAATTCCTGAGAACGCACCTTGAATGAACGCTTCTTTAGCGAAACCATTCAACTGAGATTCTAATGAATCTACAGAATCTTGTATTGCACTAATCTCACCGTCAGTAGTTGAAATCTCAGTAGCTAAAGCTGTTGAAATAGCTGAATCGATAACTTCTAATGAAGCGATGTCGATGTCACCAACTGTAGTATCTAAAGCATCTAATGCATTAGAGATTGCAGAATCGATAACTTCTAATGAACCTACTTCATTGTCAGTTGCTAGTATTTCTGCTGCTAAAGCGTTAGAAACTGCTGAATCGATAACTTCTAATGAACCTACTTCATTGTCAGTTGACAGTATTTCTGCTGCTAAAGCGTTAGAAACTGCTGAATCGATAACTTCTAATGAACCGATGTTGATATTACCAACTGAAGTATCTAAATTTGCTAAAGCTTGAGAAACTGCTGAATCGATACGTTCTAATGAAATTACCTCAGCATCAGTAACTGAAATCTCAGTAGCTAAAGCTTGAGAAATAGCTGAATCGATAACTTCTAATGAACCAATTCCAGTGTCTATACCACCGAATCTTGTATCAGCAGAACCGAATCTTGAATCAACAGACGCCATTTCAGCTACTAAATCTAAATCAGATGCATTATCTACAGAGTTGATGTAAGAGATAACTTCAGAGAAGTTGTCTGTATTAGCATCAGCACCTTGTAAAATACCCGCAACTGCGTTAGAAACAGCAGAGTCAATTGCTTCTAATGAACCAATATCAATGTTACCAACTGTAGTATCTAAAGCATCTAAAGCATTAGAAACAGCTGAATCGATAACTTCTAATGAACCTACTTCATTGTCAGTTGCCAGTATTTCTGCTGCTAAAGCATTAGAAACAGCTGAATCGATAACTTCTAATGAACCAATTTCACCATCAGTTGCTAGTATTTCTGCTGCTAAAGCGTTAGAAACTGCTGAATCGATAACTTCTAATGAACCAATTTCATTGTCAGTTGCCTGCATTTCTACTGTTAAAGCATTAGAAATCGATGAATCGATAACTCCTAAAGAATCTAAACCTTCAGAAAGTTGAGACTCTAATGAATCAATTGAATCATCTACTGCTATTTGGCTACTTCCGATTAGTCCGTTAACTGCGCTTGTAAAGTCACTAATTTGTTTTACTTTTAATCTTGCCATGTTTATTTGTTGTTTATTTAGGCCTAAAGCACGTTAGTGTGCCTTCATTCTTATTTATCTAAACTACATCTAATATTTGGCTAGAAATGTTAAATAAAAAGATAATATTTTTATTAAACAAAAAAAGCGGCATAAGCCGCTTTTTATATTAGTTTAATGTTATTTATGAACTTGATTTGTCATATTTAATATCAAGTTCGTCTGTTCCATCTAGTTCATAACCTGCGATCGATCCCATCCAATGTAGAGTATCACCAGCAGTAATATCTGCAATTGCTTTTGCTGACGTACCGTTATCACTTGAGAAGTAACATGCTTCATCTTTAGCACCATTACCTAGATCTACACCTAGACCATTTACAGTAATAGTTACATCACCATCTCCGAATGGAGTATTTGCAATTGATAATCCTGTAGCATCTCCATCTGCAGTAGTTACATTAGGAGCACCTTGTTCTCTAGTTGAAATACCTGTTTCAGCAACTCCTACGCCACCTTCAGATTCTATTAATAATAAATAAGGTACTCTACCTGAATTTGAAGATACAGCTCCGCCTGTATTAATCCAACCACCTGAAATTGGAGAACCTGTAATATCAATCGGCCCACCCGCAGCTCTAGTTAATGTTAATACTGGAGAACCAACCGTAGCTGACATTCCAATACCAGTCCATGAGTTAGCACCTACTGCATTTAAACCAAATGCTGCTGGAGCATTATTAGTTAAAACAATCTGTGTTGCAGAACCTGTTGTAGAAATCTTTACAGTCTGTCCATCATAAGCATCCATGTTTACTAATTCTGCAGTTAAATCTAGACCGCTACTAGTAATAGCATTTTGAAATTTAGTTAATATTGCTGAAGGAGAAATAACATCGTAAGTATCTCCTAAGTTTAATGTATCATCTGGGTTATCAAAATCAATAGTTACTGGGGCGTTAACACCATCACCAATTGTAATTTGAGCAACTGAAGGAGATTGACCTTGAATACCTGTTACGATATAAGAATCACTCACCGAATAATAATCTTGACTAGCGTAGTTAGGAGCTTCATCACCACCTTGAATACTTACAGGGGTTGCAGCCGAACTAGCACTAACATTTGTTTGATTAGTAAATGTATTAATAAGATCTCTAAATGCATTAATATCTGCTACCGTATCATTTGCACCATTAAAAACAGTAACTCCATTTAGGTTAATAACATCTGAGCCAACTGGAAGACCAGTACCTACAATTTGCGAAGAAGCAATTGCAGTATTTAAGTGCATATAAGTTGCTTTACCACCAGCATTGGTAGTAATCTCACCAGAGTTATTTGCATCTGTATAATATATTTGAGCAGGATTAGCAGTTAAAGATTCTGGATCTTTGTAATTTCTAATAATATCATTAAATGGTTTTACAAAAACATCTTTACCATTTCTAATCTTATCAATTACAGTACCTAATTTAATATCAGATCCACCAGCACTTCCGTATTTTACTAATAAACCACTTCCATTAACTGTTACAATATCACCTTTATCAACTGAAGGAGCTATATCATGTGTAAACTTTACTCTATCATCAGCTTCATTTACAACAAATCTACTCTGTACTTTATCTAAACCACCAGCAGCAAATCCACTAGTATCTGTAATAATAGCTTCACCTTCTGAGTTTTGGCTAAATACTATAATAGCACCACCTGAAGTAATAGAGTTAATAGCATTTAATCTATATGAAAGCATATCTACATCTTCTGCTATAAGCTGAACTGTAGATGCTGTTTTAGCTGATATAGATTTAATTCTTAAAATAGACTTTCCTTCTGAATCGGAAATCCACATACCAACTGCAACGTCAATACCATTATATTCATTTGCCTTTCTAGTGGAACCGTCTCCAGTAGATTGCGGGTTAACAGTAATGGTCATATCAAATGTTTGATATTGAGCTGCCATTCCTGTACCGTCATTCTCTCCGTAAGCTAATCCATTTGCAATAGAACTTACTGATCCGATGAGGGTTATTGGTGTGAATGTTGACATATCTTACTTTATATTATTATAGGGGTGGCCGAAACCACCCCATCTTTTATTAATTTTTAGAATCTAAATACAATAAATGCGTGAGCTTCTTTTGTAGTTGCTCCAAACCCTCCCGGTTCTCTTACTGCATCTAAGTTACCCATACTTAAGTCTAACGTTAATTTCGCACTATTAAAGTTTGTAAATATATCAGTTGTAACTTGGTTACCGATACCGTGGGTAGATGAGTGTGCACTCTCTGTAGCACCTAATGCATAGAAAGATGCGTTATTACCACCACCGTCTAGTTGAGTAATTGAATATCTAGAGTTGTTAGCTTGGTATGCGTAAGCAATAATTTCTTTTGGTGGAGTAGTCTCACCGAATGTAAGATCTATATTGTCACCAGAAATTGTACCAACAGCAGCACCTGTTGTTTCAAAGTCACCATTTCCTGAAGGATCTAAGAATTCAGCACCACCAACCGCTTGTGTTGATGTATATTCTAGTCTTAGGAAGTAAAGTGTTCCTCCGCCACCTGCAGCTGCGCCCCATGCAACGTCTCCGTCTGAATTAGAAGCTTTAACAAGCGCCTGACCAGTATTACCACCAGTTGGAACGCCACCGCCATCAGCGCCCTGTGGACCTTGTGGACCTGTTGGACCTTCTGGACCAGCTTCACCAGTATCACCTTTAGCACCTGCTGGACCTTCTGGACCTGTTGGACCCGTTGGACCGTCTGGGCCTGCTGGACCTGCTGGACCAGCTTCACCTTGTGGACCAGTTTGACCTTGTGGACCTGCTGGACCTTCAGCACCTTGTGGACCTGTTGGACCTGCAACTGTAGAATCTGCACCAGTTTCACCTTTTTGACCTACTGGACCTTCTGGACCTGTTGGACCTGTTGGACCTTGAATTGAACCACCTGATACCCAAGTAGAACCATCCCATATCCATAATGAATCGTCTGTTTGATTAATATATGCATCACCTTGTGTATTGCCGTTTGCCGGTAATTGACCTACATTAGCAACTGAACCTTGCATTGTAATACCTGTACCAGTAGTACCTTGAGGTCCTGTAGCACCTTGTGGACCTTGTGGACCTGCTGGACCTCCTGGACCAACTTCACCAGTATCACCTTTAGCACCAGTATCACCTTTAGCACCTGCTGGACCTTCTGGACCTGTTGGGCCTTCAACTGTAGAATCTGCACCTGTTGGACCTGTTGGACCTGTTGGACCCACTAAACCTTGTGGACCTGTTGGACCGACTGGA
>Ga0181419_1000634_pt1 | contig 12385 bp, 6 predicted proteins | sample 42SPOviralmetaG_FD_130144 | JGI IMG/M metagenome (GOLD analysis project Ga0181419, IMG submission 130144) | Marine viral communities from the oligotrophic San Pedro Time Series (SPOT) site, San Pedro Channel, CA, USA - 42 SPOT_SRF_2013-04-24 | ecosystem: Environmental > Aquatic > Marine > Strait...
AGTAAAGCATTAATAGATAAAGATGCTATATACTCAGCAGAAGGTTCAGCTGCTGTAACATCTACACAATTAGTTATAGGCCAAATAGTAGCTTATGCAGGTGAATATGGTATATCAAAAGATCCTTTTAGTTTTGCTGTTTATGGTTATAGAAAATATTTTACAGATAAAAAAAGAGGTGTAGTTTTAAGATTATCAAGAGACGGTATAACAGAAATATCGTCTTATGGTATGCATGATTACTTTAGAGATAAATTAAAAACAGCAGCTGCTGGTAAAATAATTGGAGCTTGGGATAATCATAATAAAAATTATATAATATCTATGTCAACAGATCGAACTGGAACTGGACAAGTAGGTGAAAACGGGCAAGCAGATGCTTTACCTGGTACTAATGTAACTGTTACTTGTAATGCACAGATTGGTAATATAAAAGCTGGAATGAAAGTTTATGAATATACGCTTTCTGGTCAAATAACAGGTGAATATTATGCAACTATAACCTCTGTTATACAAACAACAAATCCTGCTAAATTTATAGCTAATGTTTACAATAAAATACCTCGTTTACAACCTATAATATGTTGGACTGAATTAACAGTTACTGCTAGTTTTGATGAAAGTGTTTTAGGTTGGACAAGTTTTTTTAGTTATGAACCTAAGTTTATTACTAGTTTAGTTAGTGATTTTTATAGTTTGTTTAGTGGTAGGTTGTATTTACATAATAACGGTAATTATGGTGAATATTATGGTGTTATTAACGATTCTAGCGTTACAGTAATATTAAACAGAGAACCATCTATGGTCAAAAATTTTAAAACTATAAACTATGAAGGTGCTGATGGTTGGGAATTACAAAGTTTTGAAGCTAGTTCTGGAGACGTTTCTCTACCTATAAGTAAATATGTTTTTCAAACTAGTTTAAGCGCGTTAGAATCAAATATATTTGCTAATAGTTTTAAAAGAAAAGAAAATAAGTTTTTTGCAAACTTAATAAACAATTCATCAGCTACAAGTGGCGAAATACTTTTTGGAGCATCATCTACCGGTTTAAAAGGTTTTTGGTCAACAGTGAAAGTTAAATTAGTAAATACTGATTACCCAACAACTAAAAAAGAATTATTTGCAGTATCAACAGATATTGTAGAATCATCATATTAAATTAAATTAAATGAAATTAAATATACGTAAACTACAAGAATCTGATTGGGATACTTTAGTTGATTTATGGAAAATGTGGCCTGATTGGCAGGCTCACCCTACGCAGTCTATACTGCCAGAAAACGGAACAGGTGGTCTTATAGTTGAAAAAAATGGAAAACCTATTATTGCTGGTTTTATATATACTACAAATTCAAAAATAGGTTGGATGGAATGGATAGTTTCAAATGCAGATTATAGAGAAGATGATAGAAAAGAAGCTACTTCCCTTTTAATATCGGGCCTTGAGCATGTCGCTAAAATTAGTGGTTGTGAAGCCGTAATAAGTATAGGTAAAAATAAAAGTTTAATGAATATTCATGAGAGCTTAGGTTATACTATAGACAAAACACCTTCTTATGAAATTTCAAAAAAGATAACAAAAACAATATAATATGAGTTTAGTAACAGCAGCTATTATTGGCGCGGGTGCTTCTTTAGTTTCAACAGCTGTAGGCGCCGCAGGTGCATCTAAAAATGCAAGACGAGCTAGAAGTAAAGAAGAATTACAAAGAAGAGAAATAGAATCTTTAAAAAAATCAAGGCAAGCTATTGTAAATCCTTACGAAGGAACTAAAGACTTAAGTTCTATGGCTAAAGATTTGTCTGGTCAAATGTCAAATCCTTTTGCTAGCTTAGGCGTTGCAACATCTGCTGCTGAAATACAAATGGAGCAAACAGATATAGCTTTAGCAAATACATTAGATACATTAAGAGCTACAGGAGCTAGCGCTGGAGGTGCTACAGCTTTAGCTCAAGCCGCATTGCAAGGTAAAAAAGGAGTTGCTGCAAATATAGAACAACAAGAAGCTAGAAACGAAGAAATGAGAGCAAGAGGAGAACAAGCTTTACAACAACAAAAAGTATCAGAACAACAAAGATTACAAACTATAGCTATTTCAGAAGGTCAAAGGGTTCAAGCTGCAGATGCTGCTGGTAAAACTTTTGTGTTTCAACAACAAGAAGATAGAACTAATGCAGATCTTAATAGAGCAGCTGGTTTGCAACAGCAAGCTATGCAATCACAAGCTGATGCAAACTCTAATAAAGCTGCAATAATAGCTGGTGGAACAAGTGCTATTGGAAATATAGCTGGAGGTTATATGGCTAATGCATAATAATAAAAAAATAAAACATGGGAGCATACGATAATCCAAGAATAATAAGAGACACGTCAGGCCAAATATATGGTCAAGCAATAGCTACGTTTGGAAAGCAATTTGGTGATATGATGAAAAGTTATGCAGCCAATCAAAAAGCTGAGCAAGAAAAAGCTGATAAAGAAATAGAAAGAGTACAAAGAATAGCTAATCAAGTTGAAAGTAGGTTTTATGATCAAGCTAATAGAAATTATGCTTTAGTAGCAAGAGAAGATAAAACTTTGTTAAAAGGTTTTCAAAATGAAGTTGGAAATTTATTAAATGGTGTTGGTGTTGAAGGTGAAGAAGGTTATCAAATTGGTGCTATAAAAGCCCAAACATATTTAGATACTAAAAACGATTTAACAACAGAAGAAAGACAGTACTATAGAGAGGTTGTTCAAAGAGCTAAGATTTTTCAAAACAATGCTATAGCTGGTGGAGGTCAAATAATTAATGATCTTCAAGATATGAACAAAGTTAAACCTTCTGATATTGCCAGTACACATTATTGGACAGGCGCTAATGATACCGAAAGAGATACTACAATGTTAACCGCTTATGCTTTAGATGGAAAAGAAGTTGATGGAGTTGCTAGTGAAAAAAAAATCTACTCAGGGCGTAATGGTGAAATGATAGTAAAAGTTACTAGTAAAGTTAAGGAAGGTTCTAAAACTTGGAATAATTTAAGTGAAGAAACTCAAGAACACTTACGTAACAACAATTATGAATTAACTTGGGAAAAAGATATGAATAATTTTGAAGAACTTATAGGTGAAGTTCCTGAAGGATTAGATTATAATCAAGTTGCTGAAAATTCTAAATTTCAAAAAGATGGTAAATTAAATTCTAATTTTATTGTTGGTGGTGACGAAGGATCTCAGTATACAACTAAATCTGTTATTGGTGGTAAAAAAGAAGAAATAACATCATTAAGGTTTTTAAATATTAATAAGCTTTTGAATGATGAAACTTTTAAAGCAGATATTAAAGGTAAAGCTGAAGGATTTGTTAATATGGACAATGGTAAATTAAATGCTTTTATGAGATATACAATGAAAGATGGAAGTTTTAAAATTACAGAGTTTAGAGAAAAAACACCACAAGAGCAAGAAAAATACATACAAGAAGCATTGAGACAAAGTTTTATAAATGAAAAAACTTCAGGTAATAACATGGGTAGTAAACAAGCTGATCCAAGAGATGTAGCACATTTTGAAAAACTTGGTGTAGCTATTGAAGAAGGAGAAACAGTATATTATCAAATAACAGGAAGAAATGTTGTTAATAAGCAAAATAATAATAACAATAAAACAAATCCTCAAAATATAGCTTTAAACTTTGTTACAGAAGTTTTAACAAATCCAAAAGAAGTTATATCAAGAATAACTGGTAATAAAACTGGTGTTTACGATAAAGCTACTAGAACTTTTTCAATTAGAGGACAGAAAAAAGACCCTATAACTGGAGAAGTAGTTTTAGATAAAAACGAGAACCCAATTATTGTAGATAGACTATTTAAATTAGGAACAGCTAAAGGAAGAAAAGACTTTTTTGCCGAAGTCTTGCCACAACTACAACAAGGTGCATTAAGCGGTAATAGTGAAAATGCTAAAGCAGCTCAAGATTTTGTGCAACAAATTGCTGGAAGTAGCATGAAAGACTTTGACATGGAATATCCTGAAGGACCTACCGTTAAAGATAAAGCACTAGCTCAAGAAAAATTAATTTTAAACGATGTTAAAGAAGCTAGTAATTTATTTAGTTTTATGGATAATAGTGATAGATTAGAAGCTGTAAAAAATAACTTAACAAAATATGTTGATGATAATCCTCAGTATAAAGGTAAAAAATTATCAGATGTTTTAATAGCAATAGCTGGTTTAACAGAAACAGCAGATTCAACAATTAACCTAATGATTCAAAAATTAAAAGAATCAGAACCACCTGAAAAAATGGAGGAAAATACATAAGCATATGCCTTTTACAGAAGAAGAAATAGCAAACATGTTTACTGACACTGCGCTTGTAGAAGCTCAAGAAGAAAAATGTCCTGAAGGTTTTGAAAAAGATAATGTTACTGGAGAGTGTATACCTGCTGATTTAAAGATTTCACCAGATTTTGATCCTCAAGAAGGTCTTCAAGACATGGTAAACTTAACAGACACATTAAAAAAAGGACCTGATGCGGTTGAATCTATAGAGATACAAGATGTAGAAAAACCTTTAGTTCCAGATATAAACTTTAGTGTTGCAACAGATTGGGGTTTAGATTTTATTAAAACAACGTTTGATAGACAATATAAAGAAGGATATATAACAAGCGATATAGGTTACGCTAACAATTTATTAAATACAGAATTAAAAGATTATACACCTGAAGTATTACAAGAATTTTTTGGTTTAGAAATTTTAACAGATGAAAATAATAAAGAAATTGAAAATATAGCTAAAACAAAAGGGTTAGCTGTTTTTAATAGCTTAATGAAAAACAATCCTACAATAACAGATAAACTAATTCCTGCTACTTTTGAAAAAATATCACCATTATTAGAGGCTGAAAAATTAAGATTACAAAAACAATACACAGGAGAAAATGCTGCAAAAGCAATAGAAGAATATGGGGTGTTTTTTAATAAAACTTTAAATAACGAATTAAATAAAAACCCAGTTTTTAAACAAATACTAGAAGCTAATTTAAGTTTAGCTGAAAAAACAATAGCTGAAAGTATTAGTAAATTAGGAAAAGAAGCATTAGATATAGAGGATATAGGTGGTTTAGAAACAGGCGTAAGAAGAATGTCTAGATATTTAAAAGAATATGCTTTAATGACTAAAGGTTCTATTTCAGCTGGTAAATTTAGAGCGTACAATGATCAAGTTGAAAAAGATTTATCTAATGCAGAAAAATATGGTTGGACGGATGATACGGTTGTATATTTAAGAAAAGGAAAAGATCAAGGTAATCAAATAGATGGAGATGTTATTCCAGAAGTTTTAGAAGGTAAAAAGCAAAGAATACCAGGAGAACAAAACGCATATATAAAAACAACATGGAAAGAAGCTAGAGAATATCAAAAATCACTTGCTGATCCTCAAATGCAAAAAGGAGTAAGTGAAATTAGCGAAGCACAAAGAATTAAAGATGCAACAACTTATTTTGATAAAGCTGATTTAACAGACGGAATAACTTTTGAAGATTTTACTATTGGTTTAGGTGAATTTTTACCTCAAATACCTTTAGGTATTTTAACTGCTGGATCAGGAATTATATTACAAGAAACTGCAGGTAACTATGTAGATAATTTATATGCAATAGCTAAGCAAGACGGTTATGGAGATAATCCTACTGGCGATGAATTGTTTAAAATAATAGAAGAAAAAAGAGATAGAAAAGGTTTAGCTTTTTCTACCGGTATTCCACAGGGAGCTATGGAGCTTTTTGGTTTAAAGAAGTTAACTAAATTAAGTAAAGAACTTATTAAGAGTGTTCCTAAAGGAGCTTTAATAAGAGGTGGAATGAATAATTTTAAAAATGTTTTAAATGGTTTAGCAGGCTCTAAAGTTAGAAAACAACTTGCGTATTCAGCTTTTTATGAAGGCTTAACTGAAACTGGACAAACGCTAGGTAGTCAAACATCTCAAACTATAGCTAGTGGTGGAGAAAGTTATTATAATTTTGACGAAATACTAAATGCAGCTGGTATGGGTTTTGCTTTAGGAGGTTTTTTACCTTTTGCAGGCGGTGCAGCAAGACAATCTTTAACAGAATTTAAAAATACAGCTTCTATTATAGCTGGTAAATTTAATCCTAATCATGTTGAAAATATATTTAACATGCAACAGTCTCAGGTTGAAAAAGATTTTAACGAAGGGCTTATATCTCCTGAAGAAAGAAGAGAAAGGCTTATAGCGTTAGGAGAAGTAAGAGCCGCTGGTGCTCAACTTCCTAAGTTTCAAATATTTAACCCTATTACTAATGCTTTTAGTAAGATGTTAGGAAGAGATGCTTCTTTAACAGGAAATATTGGGGAAAATTTAAGTCCAGAAGATAGAACTGAAGCTATAAAATTACTTATTGAACAGCAGAGATTAAAAAATTCTAAGAAAAATATTAATCCTGATCTTGTTGATCCTAAAATAAACGAAAGATTAAAAGAAATACAACAACGTTTACAAAATATAGTTATAAAAGATGAAATAAATTTAGCCAAAGAAAAAGGTAAAAGCATGACGGCTGAAGAAGATTTAAAAATAACTAAAAAATTTGCTGAAATATTAGGTGTTGAAGTAAATGATAAGCTAGCAAATGACCCTGTAGCTTTTCAAAAATTTCTTGATGAAAATAAAATTGAGTTTAATATAGAAACCGATAGTGGATTTGTAGGTCCTGATGGTAACACTTTATATATTAATTTACCTACTATAAAAAAGAATGGTGTTAACTTTAAAACAGCTTCACATGAACTTCTTCATGTTATGCTTTATGAAGAAATACAAAAAAATCCTACAAAATTTCAAGCAGATGTAGATAGTTTAATTGATAGTTTAAGTCCTGCTCAAAAAGAAACTTTAAACTTATTAATGCAACCGTATCTAGAGCAAACAATTGAAATAGAGGAAAATGGAAAAAAAGTACAAGCCCCTTATTTAGAAGTAAGGCCTGATGAATTTATTACTCAAATGTGGGAAGGTGGTTTGTTTGAAAAAGATCCTTCGTTATTACAAAAATTTATAGATTTTATAAAAAATATTTTTGGTAATGTTTTTGGTTCTAAAGTTGATGTAAACATTGATAACCCAAATGATTTAAAATCTTTTTTTAACGCTTATAAAGAAAGTTATAATACTGGTAAGTTATCTCAATTTATTATAAATAAAAATAACCAAAGAACAGGTGTAAAACCTAGTTCGATAGCTAAATCTAGCGACCAAACCGCATTTCAAGCTATGGATCAAATAGTTCCTTTAGGCACAACAAAAGATCAATATTTAAAATTAAATATAAATGAAGCATTTAATGCTACTATGCCTGGCAATGTTATATCTAACTATATTAGCTCAAAATCAACAAGTCCACAACAATTTAATGAAAATATAGCAACTATTAGAGATAGATTAGCTAATTTTAATCCTGACGCTAAAAGAAAAAATGACAAAAATTCAACTCCTATACAATTTAGTGAGTTTGTTGTTGCTAATACTAATTTTAGTAAACTTGTAGCTAATAAAAAATTAGCAATAGAAGCTGATAAAAAAGCACAAGAAGATAGAATAGATGATGGAACATTGCAAATAGCTAATCCTAAGTCTACTTCTTCTAGTAAACCAGAAATAGACAAGCGTATTATATATCCTGATGCTGTTTTACCTAAAGCAAATGAATTTAGTAATAAGTTTTTGACTGATACTAAGTTTAATTTAAGCACTTTATCAACAGAAGAGTTGTCTAATTTAACATATAAAACTTCTAAAATAATTGCGCCGCAGGCTTTTGCTGATATATGGGGATTACCTTTAAAAGTAATAACTCAGAAAAACTTTAATCTAAGTGACATTAAAAATATTAGAAGAGTACAATCTTGGATAAGAACCAATGCAATCACTCTTATTAAACTTTTACCAGAAGGTAATACTGATGTAAAAATTTCAGATTCTAAAATAAAAAACAAAGATGGTACTTTTAGAAAAATAAAAAGAGGTGGAGAAAGCTTAGCTTTACCTGATAATATAAGAGACAATCCTGTTTTTTATACTCAACTATTTAAACCAGATGGAACACCTGTAAAAATAGATAGTGAAACATTAAATGCTAAGGGTAAAAGTAAAAGTAAAAGTAATCAGTACAGAAAAAGACCTGACATAACTAGAACTCAATTTTTAAAAGCATTTGGTGTAACAGATAATAAATCTGATAAACAGTTTGATGTAAGAGAAAGCGAAGCTCAATCAATAAAAGGTTTGTTAGAAATTGTAGGCAGAAACATTACTAATTATTATGCAGAACAAGATTTAGATACTAGACCAGACATATCTGCAAGTAAAAAAGCTATTTCAAAAGTAAAAATGAGATCAGGAGCTAGTAAATTAGCTTTTAGTAGTGAATACCTTAAAGATTTTACTAATGATTTTCAGTTAATGAATGGTGTTTCACCAAAAGACGTTATTCCAATGTACGTTAACACTGGTAAAGAAGATTATTCTAAATACAAATATGGTACTAAAGATCGTGATGCTTACGCTGCTGATTTAATAAAATATGGAGGAGAATATATAGGAAATCTTTTTCAAGAAGATTTAGGTGGAAGAGCTTCTTTTTTTAATTCATCTAATTTTGCAGCAGGAAGTAAAAATAGACTTGGTTCTACTTATTTTTATAGCAATGAAAGAAAACAAATTATAAAAGAAATTAAAGAAAGACAAAAACAAAGAAAAAAAGAAGGTAAATTTGTAAAAGAATGGACTACAGAAGAAAAAGAAAAAATTAAAGTAGCTCTTAGTAATAAAGATTCTTATTTTGATACTCGTAAAAAAGGTTGGTTTGAAAATAAAACCAAAAATTATGAAGGTGGTTTATTAATTTTAAAAATGTTTTCAGATATAGTAAACGAAAATCCTGAAGCTATAAATATGGTAACTGCGTTTTTTAATTCTGCTGTTTCTTCAACTGGTCATTTTTGGAGACAGTTATCTTTTCCTAGAATGTTAGATAATGATTATTTAAATTTTGTGAGACTAAAAAACAAAGCTAAAAGAGATTTTGAAAACAATGTTATAAGTGAAGAAAAATACGAAGAATTAACAAATAGAACAAATGGAAAATATGCTGTTATAAAAGAACACATGTGGCAGCAAAATGCGGCTTTAGATTTTATTTTACCTGCAATGTTTGACGGTACACTAGAAGAAAATTACAAATTTCTAGAATTAAATTATTATCAAGCAGGTATTTCTTTAACAAATGACAACAAACTAAAAGATACAGAAGGTAAATACGGTCCTAAATACAATTATGGAGAAAAAGAAGTTGCTCCTTTTAAAGAAGGTTTAATTAAAGCTATTTTAAGTGGAAACCCTAATGATGCTATAGAATCTGTAATTAGATATTTAATGGCTGAAGTTAGTAATAATAATGGTGGCTTTAATTTAAACACGCTTACTTTTGACAATAAATCTATAGCTGAAATATATAATCTTCAGCTAAATTCAAACCAAATAAATAAACAAAGCATCGTTAATCAACAATTGTTAGCTAGACTTGTAGTTGAAAAAGCTATAACAAAAGAAAAAGCTAGACAATTGTTGCTAAATGGAATACCTTTAACTCCTGAAATAGCGCAAACTTCTGTTATAAACAACAATAAATTAAAAAGCACTCCAATACCTTTTAGTAAAGATATAGTTTTTACTAATAAAAATGTATTAGATAGGATGGCTTATTTAGATGATCAGGCTAATAAAGCTAGAGTAACTTTTAGTAAAGACCAAGATTTAAATAAAGAATTTAACGAAATTATAGAAAAAGCAACCGGTATTGGTAAAGAAAAAAGATACGGTCAAACTAAAGCTAGAGCTGTTGGTGCGGATAAAGGTAGATTTGATTTGTTTGGCATACCACCGTCTGCTCAAGATTTTGTAGGTTTAACTAGATATTTTGCTGGTAAAGGAAAACAAGGCGATGCAACAATAGCTTGGGTTAAAAAGAATTTTTTAGATCCATTTGCAAGAGGAAATATAGATATATCTAACGCTAGGGTTGCTTTAAATAATGATTTTAAAACTTTAAAAAAATTATTAAATATTAGTCCTAAAAATTTAAGTAAAAAAATAACTGGAGAACCTTACACTGTAGGTAATGCTGTTAGAGTTTACACGTGGGTTAAGCAGGGAATGACTATTCCAGGATTATCTAAAGCTGATCAAAAATTATTGGTTGATTTTGTAGAAAACGACGCTAATCTTATTGTTTTTTCAGAACAATTAATTGCAATAAATAAAGAAAATGGTTATCCTAAACCACAAAGTGGGTGGTTAGCGGGTACTATAAGTACAGATTTACTTGCTAGTTTAAATAATGTTGTAAGAGCTAAGTATTTAAAACAATGGCAAACAAATGTAGATAATGTGTTCACAGAAGAAAACATGAATAAACTAGAGGCGGCTTTTGGCACTGGTTATAGAGAAGCTTTACAAGATATACTTGGTCGTATGAAAACTGGTAGTAACAGAGGTTTTAAAGGCGATACATTAACTGGTAGATTTATAGATTGGATCAATGGTTCTGTAGGAGCTATAATGTTCTTTAACAGTAGATCAGCTGTGCTACAAACTATATCAGCTGTTAATTTTATTAATTGGTCTGATAATAATATATTAGAAGCAGCTAAAGCTTTTGGTAATCAAAAACAATATTGGAAAGATGTCATGGAATTAATGAATTCTGATTATTTAATTGAAAGACGTAATGGTTTAAAAATAAATGTTGCTGAAGCTGATATTGCTGAAATTGCTGCTGAATCTAAAAATAAAGCAAAAGCTTTTATAAGTAAAATATTAAAATTAGGTTTTTTACCTACACAAATAGCAGATAGTTTTGCTATTGCATCTGGTGGCGCTACATTTTATAGAAATAGATTAAAATCATTATTAAAAACTGGTATGTCACAAAAAGAAGCTGAAGCACAGGCTTTTTTAGACTTTAGAGAAATAGCAGAAGAAAACCAACAGTCTAGTAGACCTGATAGAATTAGTAAACAACAGGCTGGTCCAATGGGACGTATTATATTAGCTTTTGCTAACACCCCGGCACAGTATGCAAGAATAATGCAAAAAGCTGCTAGTGATCTTAAGAATCGCCGAGGAGATGATAAAACAAATATATCTAAGATTATATATTATGGAGCAATACAAAATGTAATATTTAACGCTTTGCAACAGGCTTTATTTGCTATAGGTTTTGGAGATGATGAACCTGATGAAGAAAAGTTAAACAAAAAATATACAGGCATTGTAAACGGTATGGCTGATTCATTACTAAGAGGGTTAGGCTTTCATGGTGCTGCTGTATCAACTTTAAAAAACACTATAATTAAATTAGCGGAAGGAGCTGAAGCTCAAGATGCCGCTATAGAATTATTAGATTTTTCACCACCTGTATCTTCTAAAATAGGAAAATTAAGATCTGCAGGTAGAACATGGGACTGGAATAAAAAAGAAATAAAAGAAAAGGGTTGGTCATTAGATAACCCTGCTTGGCTTGCTATTGGACAAGTTATTAGTGCTTCTACTAATTTACCTTTAGATAGAGGGATAAGAAAATTACAAAATTTAAAAGATGCGTCTGACTCAGAAAATGCTGAATGGATGAGAATAGCAAACGTTTTAGGTTGGAAAAAATGGGAATTAGACTGGGCTAAAGATAAACCTAAAAAAAGAAAAACAAGAAAAAAATCTTCTAAAAAAAGAAAAACATTTTAAAATAAAATTATGAATAAATCACCATTAACTAGAAAATTAAGCGCTGGTTGCAAGGCTGCAGCTAAGAGAAAATTTAAAGTATATCCATCGGCTTACGCTAATATGTGGGCTTCAAAACAACAAGGTAAAGGTAAGTGCTAATGGAATATAAGTCACCATTAACCTGTTGGAAAGGTTACAAAAGAAAACCAGGTACTAGTAGATTTGCAAAAGGTAGTTGTGTTAAAAGTAGCGGACCTGCTAAAAAAAGTTGTGGTCCAGTAAAAGGTACTAAAGGTGGTGGAACTAGAAAAGTATGTTTACCTAAAGCTAAAATTGCTAGTATGAGTGCTTCTGAAAAGCAAGCTGTTATCAGCGCTAAACAATCAGCGGCTAGTAAAGGTAAATATAAAAGAACTAGTAAAAGTAATGTTAGTGGTACAGCTAGTAAGAATTTAAGAGACTGAGTTAAACAAGACTGGAGACAGGTTGGAGATCCTAGTAAAAAATGTGGAGAATAAAATAAAAATCATGGATACAAAAAAATTAAAATCAATATCAAGTGAATTAAAAAAAGCATCTAAAATGCA